>Ga0335073_10002833_pt1 | contig 23853 bp, 14 predicted proteins | sample Lox_Sample_22_FD_207093 | JGI IMG/M metagenome (GOLD analysis project Ga0335073, IMG submission 207093) | Soil microbial communities from Loxahatchee National Wildlife Refuge, Florida, United States - Lox_Sample_2.2 | ecosystem: Environmental > Terrestrial > Soil > Wetlands | place: USA... | reverse complement strand
ACAGACCCTGTAAGCACAAGTCCGAGTTAGATCAAAGATTAATTCTAATTTGAATGTAGGATGAATACGCCAACAACGTTAATGATCCAGGCTATACCATGGTACTCATTAAAACTCAGCTGAACACTGCGAACACACTCCGAGCGAGGTTCGGCTTGCCTCAAAACGAGACCTGGACCACCCGAGCCAACGCTGTGGATATTCCCGCCGATCCATCTGATGACATCATCTTGGAGTACGAGGGTATGAACGGAGCAATCTCCGTCAAGCAAGCCGATGTTGTTCTTGTCGACGACCTTTTGGACTATCCCAATCCATACACCCTGTCTGACCTGGACTACTATGCAAGCCGGCAGTCTTTGAACGGACCTGGTATGACCTATGGCGTTTTCAGCATTATTTCAAATGAAATTTCCCCATCAGGATGCTCATCTTACACGTACGACTTATACAGCTCTCAGCCTTATACACGCGCTCCTTGGTTCCAATACTCTGAACAGCTTATTGATGACTACACTTTGAACGGCGGAACACATCCAGCCTATCCTTTCCTTACCGGTATGGGTGGAGCCAATCGTGTTGGTATTTTTGGCTACCTGGGATTGCGACTTCTGCTTGACAGCCTCAATGTCGATCCATCTCTTCCGCCGCAGATTACGAATCTCAACTACCGCACCTTCTACTGGCAAGGCATTGCCATCAATGCCGTGTCGAATCAAAGCCACACAACCATTTCTCGCAGCGGCAGCTACCTATCTACCGCGAACTCTACTTTCATCCAAGGCTCTATCCCAGTAACTCTCGGCATCAATGCAACTTCTGTGGGATCTCTTGGTCCAAAGGACACTATCACGATTGCCAACCGTCTGAATGGGTTTAATAAGACAATTCCTGGAAATATTGCACAATGCCTTCCAGTCACATCGCCACAAGACTTTGAACCCGGTCAGTTCCCTATTGCTGCCATTGATGGAGCCATCAGCACCAAGTGGCAGCCAGTTGCAGCCAATACGACCAGCTGGATCCAGATTGTTATCGGTAGCAAGTCTTACCCGGTCACCGGCTTTTATTTCGACTGGGCTCAAGCCCCGCCGTCGTACTATTCTGTCGTCTTTAGCAATGACACCAACTTCGACTACAACACCCTCACGAACGCGACATCGTCATCCAACGTCGCCATCTCCAACCCATACAACGCATCGGCGAACGCTGAAGCCATTGTAGCGTACACAAGCAACACCACAAGCGTGACACTGAGCAGCCCGGTCTGGAGCGGCGAGTATGTCCGGCTCTACATTTCGGGTAACCAGGCGGACCCTTCGTCGAATGCGACTGGCGCAACGGTGGCCGAGTTTGCGATCCTCTCCTCTTCCGGCGGCACGTCTACGTCTCCGCAGACTAGGCGAACCAAGAAGAGAAGCACTCTTGGTGCCGGCAGGTTGGGATGGTTCGACCGGCCTTGGGAGAAGCGTGACTCTTAATTGCAGCACTCGCTTGATAGAGCGCAGTCCATCATGATAGCACAGTCTCGATAATGCTTTTGTCATAATTTCAGGATGTATCTAGTTACATGAATAACGATTTATTCATCACCACTACTCTCTTTCTATTGTAGCAAAGGTGCTTCATAGTAGCCGTCTATTTCACAAATCGCCCATCGGCAAATCTCGAATCGCCTCCAATGCCATCTGTTTGTGTCTCACCCTGACCATTCTTGTTCGCTCCCTCAGCCGCATTGTCGGCTGGAGTAACACCAGCACCGGTGCCTTGGTACTTGCCGGTTTGGATCTCTTCCGTGCCCTTTTGCGTCACGCTTCTAGACTTGGTCTCGTCCGTATTGGTGATGGTGTCGGCGAAAGTGTTGATATTGCCGCGGATTGCCTCTCCGATGCCATGGATCTTTGTGATGCCTTGCTTGATAGCATTTCCTGCGGATCCGCCAACGTTTGAAGCTCCATCACCTGATGCAGACATTTCGCTCGACTGAAAGAGATGATGGATGACTTGGGTTCTTGTTTCGATTCTACGAAGTTTGGAGAGGCGGTTTAATTGTTAATTTTCGAACGAGACGAAAATATTGGAAATTAAGGTAAGACTACGGCAGTCAAGTTCCAAGGTAGCCAGCGGGAATGCTGTACGGAGGTACCAAACGCAAGCGAAGAATGACGTCAGGCTGAGTGAGGAAGCTTCAACGACACCAAGGTGATGAGCAGCTAACTACCTAGGAAACGTCACTCGAAGTCACCTATAGGATGTATAGGAGCCACATCGAGCACCTGACGTTGTTCATCAAAAGCCAAAGCCTGCGAAAGAGCGTATTCTATGGTTCAAAATATGGGGTAATAGCCGCATTTTTAGGGTGCATCGGGCGGAACAATCCTCTGTGCCATCGAAATTAATGCCGATCGATACCACATCTAACTCCACCTACCGGCGAAGAAGGATTCAGCTGAACCAACGGCAGCCTTTATCAATGACCGCATGGAACTCCCACTGAGCCGCATACCTTATGCATTGCACAGCTGCTAAGCTAGGGTCGAGACATCTGCCGCCCAAAATCCCCCCGTTCGCGGTTTCCCGTTGGGCAACACTCATGTGATTTCTCGCCTACTTCTTGGCGTACAGATATATCTGCGCGTTGATTGAATGGTCACAATACCAGTGGGAGCTATGCCGAGCTGAATGCATGTCTACCGTGCTACCCCCACTGGCGTCGGTAGTCCGAATACATACCGCCGAGTCTTATTACTTTTCTTTCAAATTGTGTAACGAAAGCTGCTTGTGCAACAAGACATCTCTGTTCCGGTCAGTATCGGGCTTCGGTGACAGGTTTCGTGCACTCTCATCCTTTCTTGTAGAATCTATGTTACATTATTGGCGATTTGAGCCGATATGGCTGCAAACGAGGAATTACTGAAGCGGCTGGAAGAGCAGCGAGTTGCTTATTTGGAAATCCTGCGCCAGGTCAAGGACTCTCTCGAACCAACGTCTGGCAGCCCAATTTTCACAGATCTTCCTGATTTGCCCAATATCGATGCTGGGAGGAAGAGCTTTTCAGTCCATACCGATCCAAGGGGCAAGAGGACCAGCTATCCATTTCCATCAACCATTGCGGACGAATCGACTCTTTCCGATGAGTCCGACGAGGAACTCGATGACTACTTCGTCCAACAACCACTTCCATCTCAATCCTTTGATCATGAGCACTTGCGCAATCACATAAAGACATACAGTTGGGACCGCTTTGGTCGTCAAATCCTCTCCACTCTCATCACGGATCGAGGCAGGCTAAAGCAACCCTATCTATTCCCTAACACTGACGGCCCGGCTGAAGATCGCTCTCATTATTCCCACTATGATGTATTCGATGTTGGAACAGACGGCGCACCATTGTTGGTCGAAACTGCAGGGACAGAAAGTGGAAAGTCTAAGGCAAGTCAAATATGGCACTCGATTAAGAACCTCAACGCCGCATCCAAGACCACCAAAGCTGTCGGCCGCATTACCATTGCGAGGGAGCCTGCACCCATACTCTTCGCAGCACTACACCTCACAATGAACTCTCACTTTCCCATGGATGAGATCTTCCGCTGCCTTGTCGAATCCGACGGATCACATGCCTCAATGTTCCGATCCTTCGACGAAGATCCCAGAAAACAGCGTTCCTTTATCTTTAACTTTGAATATTACACAATCATCGGCGAAGACTGTAAACCCATGAGCTGGCAGCTCTCTGACCGTCACACAAAGTCCTCAGACAGCCACATTCCTTTAACACGATGCTCTGCCGTCGTTGCACTTTCTCTCCATGGCACTCCAATCCGTAGGGTGAGGAATCCTGCACGGCGTGCTAAGACCAAGCACGGCTACGTGTACGACACTTTTGCACCTTGGCAGGTCCTCAACATACAATGCTATCCCGACTGGCGAGCGACAGTTGACGGCCACGACAGCACAAAACATTATGTCAACGGGCCCGAAGCCTTCCTCGCTACGCTCTTGACTGAGTATCGTGACGCTCAGAAGCGTTTCGAGGAGATTTACCAACGCATCACAAAGCTCATTACGCCGGGTTTGGACTTCTTGTTCAACGAGGAACTACGCGAGGTGAGGCTGTTCGAAGATAAGGACTTTACCTGGACTAGGCGTTACTTCTGGGCACATCAGACCCTGGGTGCCATGAACGATTCGATCAAGGCCATGATTGACATGTTTGAAGATACTTTTACCGAAGAGGTTTGGGAAGGCAACCACAAGACGCTGTGGCCTTTGCTGGATGAAGAGCTGCCGCGAAACGCCTTCTGGAAGAAGAGGATGAGAACATATAGGCATGCCTTCGAAAAGGAGATCAGGGAGTTGAGGGTCGTCATTGACGAGAATAATGCGCGCCGCCATGAAATCAAAAGTCTGAGGGACCAACTATACAGTGGTACCAGTGTCTTGGAGAGCAGGAAGAGTGTGGAATTGGGTGAAATCACCATATTGCAAGGACACAACATCAAGTTGCTTACCCTCGTCAATATGTTATTCCTTCCGATGATGTTCGTCACCAGTGTGTTTGGTATGACAAATATGCCCACTGAACAGCACTACTGGGCGTTTGGTATCACCTTGGCTACCGTTACCATTCCATTCTTCCTCCTCATTGGCAGTCTGAACAGCACGAGCGGGATGAAATGGTGGGGTGATCGATGGAGAACAGTGGAGGTCCTCTGCAAACGAGCATTCCGGAGGAAGAAGAAAAGGTCAGAGCTGTCGCTGGTAGAGGATAAAGACCCGAATGAAGTAATGCGGACCAGGAGTACAAGCACTTTGGAAGGCATGGCTCTGAGACTTGGACGACCGCCGGGTATGATCGTACTCGATAGACAACCATCGAATGAGCCGAATGTCAATGAACAGGCGAAGATTGATGCAAAGAGAGGCATCATCGCGTCCAAAAGCAAGAAAGAAGAAACAAAGATTGAAGAAGGAAGCACCAAAGCGAGCACAATGAGTATCGATCCTCCATCGCGTGTGGTTGATCTGTAATTTTTGACTTCATTCAGGACGAGTGGTATGAGTAATGGAAACGTGAACGAAAATGGGATGTCTTATGATGTACGGCGGTATGATCTGATACTTTAAATTTGAAATACACGACCATCATTTGGATTTATTATACGGAGGTACACCGGTATGTAAGGCCTCCCGCGACATGTCTTGAAGCGCTTTGGGTGCAGCGGAATGGCCGAACCCACTGCGTGGAGCAGAATAGGGCCGCTGGTGATGCTGAAGACCTTATTCTGCTATTTTGATAGCTGAGCAGGCCGGGATTCTGTTCGGCAAGCGATTTAGTGTGGTGTTCTAATCTGACAATCTGCTGAGCGACTCACGCGTCGAGGATGCCCGTCACAGCCAAAGTCACAGCCGAAGCCCGGCCTTGGGAACTTTATCCAGACCTTAATCACTCTCCTAACAAACTCTCTACCCAGCTCATAGGGTGGGCATCATCTCATTGGTGTAATTATTCAGTGCAACGAGATGCGTTCAGGCCTCAGGAAGGTTCAGGTTTTCAAATGGGATCAATTGACAGGACAGGGAGGCTGAGCCAATTTTGGGCGCTACCGGGCTGTTCATACGATGGCATGCCTCCCTTTAGCGTGCAGCAGCCTTCAGCCCCAGAGCGCCATTTCGATGCTTGCCGAACATGGCTTCTGATCATCTTGGCCGAACGGGCCTGCATTACTGGCTTTCTCTGAAACCTTTCTACTCTTCTTCACCCTCTCGCCGCGTATTCGCAGTCGCATCACCACTTCATAACTTCGGCATCACACCTTTCTCCATCCCTCGCCACGCAGCTGGCGCAAACGCTCGGCTCAATTCATAGCCATCCCCAAGCGCTACTTGGTAGACGATTGGTTTCGCGGACCCATACCCGGCTGACCAGGACCTCAACTTCAGGCCGCCTTTCACAAATTCCCTACCCTCTACGAAATCCATTGCCAGATGTTGTCGGTATGAACGACTGAGCTTTCTGTACCTTAGGCAGATTCCGCCTAGTCAAACCACTCTCAGTCGCTGGGAATTTGTCGTTCGTTGCGCGGACTCGCTCGCGCTCAGCTATACTTGCTTTTTACGCTCGTTTTCCTCAACATTCACGCCTTCAAAGCCACTGTCTGCGGTCCGCACGATCTCCTCCTCCTCCTCCATAATACTACAGAGAGCTACCTTACACTAGTAAAGAAGCTGGACGACTTCGAAGGCGAACGGCCATCGCTTTCGAAGTCGTTGCGATCTTCGAGTCGACCAGCATGGAGAACCTACCGCCAGCTTTACGGACTGGAACTCCACTTTACGGCAGAGGAGAAGCTCCATTTTCACAAGATCCGGGCCCGCGACGAATACCATCTGCTGCTAGCATTGTTACCGATCTCTCACGACAGTCTTCTGAAGACTTTACTTCTCCAAGCCCGCTCGCATCCACTCCCGTGAACAGATATTCGCACATCTTCAGCCCGAGCGGACTCTCCGATGCGACGTATGAACCTGCCCTCAGCCCTCCACTGCCTTCGTTCTCCGATGACACAAGTTACTCACCGTTAGTTTCACCCATCAGTGCGCAAGATGGCCCACAAACGTTCAAGCGGAATCGAAGTTTGCTCAGCAAGATAGGTTCCATACGATCGAATCGATTCTCAGGACGGAGCAGATATGGCCAAATAAGTAATACCGAAAGCGGCGCGCAAGAGTCAGGGGACCTGGGTCATCGGCGATTGCGTAGCGTAGATGAGGAGGATGACGATGGAGACGGAATCGGCATCGACATTTCAGGCTTTGAAGGTCCAATTCAAATGCGAGATATGTCGAGAAAGCCACTGCCTACAGTAGCCATAGAAGATGAGCCAGGAGGATTCTCAAGCCCTGCCGTACTAGGAGGAGGGATGAACGTGGTAAGAGCGGCCACCGTCCTTCAACAACCTGTTCAGCGTCACCGCAAACGAGAATCGATATCGGATTCAGAAACACGAAAAGCCGTGCAGAAATTGGCACAATCGACTGGCGAGATTCTAGCTGTGGATACAGATCCCATCGTGGACATCAGCGGCCTTGATGACTCCGGCTTCACAAAGCGGAACACACAGACGTCTTCCGTGGTAATCACAGAAGGCGATAGGAACATGCCCAAGAGCTACTTCTTCCCTAAGGATCCGGAACAGCCAGCATGGCGACCATTTTCTATGCGCTGGCCCTACATCACAATGCTAATTACGCTGGCACTATTTCTTGCTGGTATCCAGGAATACCTTTGTCAGCTGTCTATACAACGAAGAAACAACAACGATGGCTTGATTCAATTCACGAAACCTCAAAACATTCCCACCCCAGCATATTTTGCTTGGAAGTATATGCCAACGATAATTATGGTGACTTATGGTGTTATGTGGCAAGTCACGGACTACGAAACGAAACGCTTAGAACCGTATTATCAGCTTTCCCAAAGAGAGGGTGCAACTGCCGCACATTCGCTCAACCTCGACTATTTGACGTTTATGTCGTACCTCATTCCTATGCGAGCGATTGCATACAAACAATGGGCTGTGTTATTCTCTTCCACCGCAACGTTGATAGCTGGTGGACTGCTAGCTGTGTTTCAGTCGGCCTCAATCATCATTACATCCGACAAAGATGACCACTCACCAGAAGCCCTGAAAAGCGTCAACGTTCATCCGGTGTGGTCGCGGGTGCTCGAGTCAGCATTTATAATTATCGCAATTCTCGGCGTCTTGCTCCTCATCCAACTCCGCCGCAAATCCGGACTTCTCTCAGATCCCAAAGGCATTGCTGGAATCGCAGCCATGGCAACCAAATCCCATATTCTCAACGACTTCAAAGGTCTGGATACAGCACCAAATCACATCATTCACGATCAACTGCGGAATCGTCGCTACAACCTTCACAAATCCTCTCTATGGCAGGGTGAATACATGCAAAGCACAGGCACCATTGTCACGGAACGGAAAATCGAGAATCCACAACCCCTTATGTTGCGACTGCAAGCTGGGATTCCATACATTATCTTCATGATCGTGTTTCTTGGTGTCCTCCCTGTCTTCCTCTTTGAAGGCAAGGCTTCTATCGTCACGGAGAAAGTTCCATTCCTCCTGACTGCTATAGCGACAACGATCAAGTTGCTTTGGGGATGCATGGATATGAACCTCCGCGTCATCGAGCCTTACTATGTTCTCTCCAAACGACATGCACCATCTCGCATCTTAACACTCGACTACACCGGCACTGTGCCGGGATACCTGTCGGTAAAGGCGGTTTTGAACAAACATTACCTCGTCGCTCTCGTCGGCCTCGGCGCCATCCTAGCAGAGGTGCTCACCGTATGCGTGACGTCGTTTTCGGTGGACGGGCGCAGCTTCATCTCGGGGCACGCGCTAGAGTCGAACGGGCCGTCGGGGCCGACGCGCTACGACACCGGCGAAACCTTCAAGTCCTTCTGGATCTCGTTCGCGCTGAGCGTGGTCATCCTGCTGTACCTGATCACGCTGGCCGCGCTGGTGTACCACCTGCGCCGCCACCCCTTCCTGCCACGCCAGGCCGGTACCATCGCCGGCGTCCTCGCCTACATCCACCAGTCCAAGATGCTCGACGACTTTATTGATACTGAGCGCTTTGATGAGCCCGCCATGCGCAAGCATCTCGAGGGCCTGCGCAAGACCTACGCCCTCGGCTGGTTCAACGGCCGCGACGGCCAGGACCACTGCGGCGTCGACCAGGAGGAGATCCTCGCCAGCTACGAGCACGGCAAGGATTGGGCCCAGAGTAGGCTTTTGGGTAGCGGTGGCGTGGGCACTTGGGAGCATTTTTAGGGGTTTGCAAATGGTCACGTTGTTGAATGCCTTACGTTTTTAGGAGTTGTTTGGATTGCTATGGAAGCGGTGATGTCGAGTCTTTTTTGGGCACGTTTTGCATATAACTGGGATGGCCAATGTATCAGGCCGAGGATTGATCATAATCGCCTTTTGGTATGTATGGGCATCATTCGCTGGTTTGGGTATTCACCAGCTAGAATATAAAGTTTATTCTATCGATTCATAGGCAGAATGCCAGTACTTTCAGATTTCGCTTTGATAACATCCCATGTGTAAACTCAACGTGAAAACTTGAACTCATGTTCTCTCGCGCTCCTGGGTATATCGAGAAAGTCCGAATTTAATCTTAAAGCACAACAATAATACCCACAGCAAAAGATATGAAGACAACTATGCACATGCCCGTCCAAGACCAAAATTTATCGACAGAAAGGGTGGCTGCTGTTGCGAAATACGACGTCTCTGCCGGTACGTACCCTGAAGTCGTTATGACGGCCGACTCTTGAACAAAAGATGATGTGGTAGGTACATTCGCTGTAGTGGTTGCGGCAACGGTAGCCGGGGTCGACTGTGAAGAGGTAGTCGCAAGAACAGCTGCACAGGACGATGCCAACGTGCGTGAAGGACAGTTGCCGATTCCGATGTCACAGAGAACAGACTTGGCGCCGTTAGTCACGTCCGCCCAGACGCTCTTGACGCCGCCATCAATGACCGTAATGGCGCCGCCCGGGTTCGTGATCATCTCTTCGATGATGCTGACCGCTTCCTCGCCGCCTTTCTCGATGTCGGACAACACCTCTGGCACAATCGCGGGCAGCGCCATGACAAAGGATATGACGTCTTCTACGTCGTCTGTCACTTCATTCACCACATCCTCGCCCAGGTCTTCAAGTGCACCGGGGATGTTGCCCTGAAGGAGTTCGCAAACGAAAGCTCCCGCTTCTTCCTCGTTGTTTTCCAGGGCATTAACTACAGTATTGCCAAGTGCGGAGAAGAGATCGGAGTAGTGGTCTGACGAAACTAAACCGCGGATGATATCGCTGTGTGTTTGTCAGTGGAAGGTTTCTATCGGAGGAGAAAATGCAGGCTCGTACGTGAAAAAGTTTCCATTAACGACGGCGAACGTGAGCGCGAGAAGTAAAAGAAAGGCGTGGGTATGCATGCCGGTTTACTGACGAAGCTGATATTGGATTAGAATCTCTTGTGTGGCTACCATCTCTCCATCTGCAATTCACGCGGAGATATTGTAGATTTATGCAAGGCTCACAACACACGCCCACATACGGCTGAGCACTCCCTTACAACGGCAGAGCGTACACCAGGCGTATCCCACTGCATTTGTCAGGAGCAATGTATACACTCAGCCCCAACGATGAGAGGCGCTTCGTCGGGGTTGTGAATAACAGCATCCTGGGCGCAGCTTTCTTATCGCCAGCCTCGCCGCCTACCGTACCGATAGCGCGAGTGCGACAGCCAACCTTCAAGTTATCTGTGTGAAACTGCTTTTTCACTTTTGGGAAATTACAAGAACTGACACTACGAAAGTTTTTCTCTTAACTTTGATATGTGAAATCTGCGTCAAAGACAGGAAGAAAATCATTTGCTCTGTTCGAGTAGAAACTCAAATTGTCAGGATGTCCGCCTGCCCCTATAAGGGGCGCTCGGTGTCACCCGCTATAGGCTGGTGCACCGCCTTTCTGTGGAGACAATAACTTACCTTCTTTCTTTTTGATGGCATTTTTAGCTCGGTAGGCGTAATTATTGACCTCGCTTGCGTTTCAATAGCCTACCGCGTTCAAGTCGTACGATGCATTCAACATGCCCCTATTCAGCTTTGCTCCAGAGGCCGCTCCCGATTATCCGCAGAGCCTCAACAGGGGCTCCAAACCATTTGTCCAGTTTGCTTTAGCGATGGCTTTCCTCTGAGGCTGTGATCATTGTGGGATATGTCGAGAATGCCTTGCCTGTCGACTCTTTCTCATCGTACTAGTGTGGGAACGGAACTCGGTAGAATGCTTGTTTCGCATTGTGTCTTCAACAAAAGCAGCCCCGAGTTATTCGTCCGCTGTAAGATCGAAAAATGGTTTATGTTAATTTGAAAGTATTGGCGCCGAGATGCATGATGCAAAAACGGGTATGTACAATCACACTGCAACGCCGGAAGTATGCGGTATGCGACCTATCAATTCTCCGCTGCAACTGTAGTCTGTGGGATAAGTCAGTACCTTCCGTATTCCATGATTGGTTCCTTTCGTAACTTACAACAAGCCAGTCCATGCCTTCTGATACACCACTTCCATCGATGGCACTGCAAGCCACGATCGTCCAGTTACGGTCTTTGAGCTCACCCAATTTGAGCGCTTCACTGATTTCACCGGCTCCCTTCGCACCTGGCTGGTCCTGCTTGTTTGCAAAAACTAGCAAGGCAGCGTCCCGAAGCTCTTCCTCATCCAGCATCGCAGACAACTCATCCGACGCAATCTGCAGTCTGTCTATATCGGTGCTATCAATAACGAAGATCACCGCCGCAGTGTTGGCGTAGTAACACCGCCAATACGGTCGTATGCTGGTCTGGCCGCCCAAGTCCCAGACGTTCAGCTTGAGGTTTTTGTAGTCTACTGATTCAACGTTGAAGCCGATTGTGGGTATGGTGGTTACAACTTCTCCGATCTGTAGTTTCGATTTAGTTAGGATGATGAACAGCCAAAAGAGCCATCAGTAAAGGCAAAATACCTTCAGTCTGTAGAGCAACGTGGTCTTGCCAGCGTTGTCCAGGCCGAGGATCAATATTCGGATCTCCTTCTTTGACCACAGCAGCGAGAAAAGCTTGGAAAAACCACCGCCCATGGCGGTAAACAGAAATAGCCACCCTTTTCCACTACGTTTGTAGTATGTTCAAGTGGTAGGAGTTGGATGATGAGCAAAACCGAGGGCGACCCGATATCAAATGACGTGAGGGACGGAGGAGCTTGTGAATGAGAGGTATGGACAGAGGCGTCAAATAAATCTATTATGAAGTCCCACAGATGGCAAATATCATGAAATCAAGGTGAGTTTCGAGGTTTGGGGTTGAGCGCAATTTGTCAGTGATGCGGAAGCCAAAATGTCGCGAACGACTCAACAATCAGCCATCCCATCTCCTCCGAAAGGCCGCGGCGAGAACAGTGGTGCAGGGACTCTGACAGGCCATAAGGCTTCAAGGCATCAAAATCGACATCGAAGTCGACAAGCACTGTGAGCGAGAGTGAAGTTCAAGCCATAAACTTCTCTATTTCTGACTCTTTGAAGCAGAGATGGTATCGTGTTGTCTAACTTCTATAATCCCACGTTGGAGAACCCATCCTTTATCAAGTCATGCATCTACTGCAGAATCGTCTGCTCTCCCATCTCCTCCAAGCTTGAACCTTTTCCGCCGTAGATCTCTGGAACTCCCAGACCCAGTTCTTTGAACAATTGGTTGCCATAACTCATCACTGTGAACTTCTTCACCGTCTCTCTGGGCAACACAAGCTTGATGGCAGTGTACAGCCAGCCCATGACCGCCGGGACGTTGACGAAGAACTTGCGGCTCAGAGTCTCCGGGTAGTACTTCGAGAAAGTTTCAATTGTCTTTGAAGATGCCGCCTTGACGACTGGGTCCTGGCGAAGAAAGCTGATGTTGAGATAGTCGTGAATCTGGATGCCTTGATACGGATCTGGACCTTTGCCGTAGTCCGGGATGGGCTGGGTTGCATCCTTGAGATTCAGCTTGTGTAACGAAAGCTCCATGAGAGCTACTCGCCATCGTAGGAACCTGTATATGTAAGCATTTCGAAGAGTCTCGCGTGTATAATACTTCTCAACGTACTCCTCGATATCTCCAAATGTCTTCTTGTTGTCGTCCACAGCTCCGTAGATGTTGAAAGTGACCACATCTTTCTCATTTGGACTTTCAGGAACACCTTCCATTACTGTCACGTATCCTAGACCACCAAACTTCGCTATGCCATGTGATGCTTTGACTTGTTCGAGGGTTCGAAACTCTTTTCGCCATTGCAATGTGAGCTGTAGCTGCTCTTTTGCTTTGTCGAGGTCGTCTGCATTTGCTCGAAGGAACTTTTGGAGGATAAGCTTCGTGTGGAAGGAATTCGAGTTGGAGATGTCGATGCCATAGACTTCATTGTGCCCAATCTCATCTCGAATTGCTTTCAAGTCGGAGCAGAACTTGGCGAGAGGATGATCTGCAGCCAGTTCAGGCCATGATGGGCCAGAACTTGATGTTTCGGTTTTGGCCTCTGGTGCCGACTGTGGTGCTGGAGCTTCTACCTCTTTCACGGGATCTTCAATAGTTGGTCGAGCTTCTTCAAAAGCAGCGGACGGTTTTTGAGGTTCAACGGTTTCGCGAGCTTGGGGAGCTTCTGGAGCTTCGAGCACTTCGGGCGCCTCTTCAGAGGCCTTTTCTGCCATATTATGGCCGGCGATGATAGGTTGATGACTTACAGGTTTTATTGCCGCCGAATTTACTGATAATATATTTCAAGTCGTATCGCAGTTGAATTGAGAGAAAGAAATGAAGCACAGAGGAGCTGCATCAAATCGGCGACGAGGCACCGACAAACCAGCCAATCATTTCCAGCCAGAACGAAACCGCGTTCAATAACGCCCGACCGCATGCACGATCGCAACGCAACAGACTTCAAAAGCAAATTTCTTTTGACGGGATCGATTTAAGCTTATTTTCAAGGTTGCCGGAAATCATTCTAGTCCAAAACGCCAAGGCTAGTACGCATCAAGGTAATTCGTTTATCTTCGGCATACAGTACGAAGTAACCATCAGACTGTAAGCAAAAACTAACCTTCCAATTTCGATAGAATCCCTTTCTTTCGGATCAGCTGTCGACAGTCTCTTTAAAAACGCATTGGCCGAACTTCCAGACTTGTGCAAGTTTGAGTTGAGTCGATCCAACCTCATCTTTGGTCTCATCCAGAATAACAAGATCAGCGTCGGCTCCTGGACTCAAAACGCCTTTCCTCGCAGTCAAGTCGAGCATTCTAGCGGGAGTAGACGTCACCGCTCCCAGTGCCTCTGCAATAGAGACGCTGCTCCATTTGAGAAAGTTGTTCACACATTCCAGAAGGGTGATGCTACTTCCAGCAATCTTGTCGGTTCCTTCAAGCTTCAGCAGCGAGCCCTTTTTGATAATACGATCGCCGTTTGTCCAGTCATATATACCATCAGGCAGTCCAACTAGATGCATTGCATCAGTGACTAAGATGAAGCCAGCGGGATGCGCATTCCACGCGATGTTGATTGCCGTCGGATGAACGTGTATGCCATCTGCTATTATGCCAAAGTATGGCTTCTTGATCGGCGGTATCGACTGTGTACCCAATAGGCCGAAGATTCCCGGATTGCGGTGATGCAATGGCTCCATGGCATTGAAGAGATGTGTAATCATGGTTGCGCCGGCATTGACCGCTTCGCGTGCTTGTTCATAGGTTGCCGCCGAGTGGCCTATGGCTACTTTAAAGCCACGCTTCTTTAGCCCTCGAATCGCATCGAGAGCACCAGGTTGCTCTGGTGCCTGGTTGAAAAGCGCGATGGAACTGGTGGTAGAATCAACGTTTGATGGGCCATAGCACTCTTCGAGATCAGCTATGCCGTTCGTCGGGCTTCTCAAAACTGCTAATTTGTGGATTCCATTCTTTGATGGACTGAGAAACGGTCCTTCGGCAAAGGCTCCCAATGACTCGGCTCCTTCGGATGCTTCTCTATAGTGTCCTGACGGTCCAAGGAATGGCAGTACCTATGAGCGACAGAATCAGCGAACGCCTTTTCTATCAGGGATGCTCAAACATATGATACCTTGTGGTAGACCTGGCTCTTTTGACTTGTCAGGGTAGGAAGATACGACGTGACTCCAGTACCGATAAGAATCTTGTTCAGGCTTGCCAGGTCTTTGGCATATTGTGAAATATCATCCGGCGCGACAGAGAAATCAAAGCCGTTTCCACCATTAAACTGAACATCGATAAGGCCTGGTGAAATTATTCGACCTCCCAGGTCTATCACCGAATCAGGTCCGACTCGGTACTCGTAGAAGACCTTTTGACCATCGAGGATGTGGCCACTCCTCTCTGATATCCACAGATCTTCCTTGACAAGTTGATTATTCTTGACCAGTCGGCAGTTGGTAAACTTGGTCACGCCAGTGGGAAAGGGACTTGGAGTGCGGCTAGGGATGGCTGAGGGCATCGTCTAATAAGGGTATAATGCTTAAAACAAATAAAAGAATTCACTTTGAAGAGGTAAGATGGAAAGCGGCACCGTTAGCAGTCACCGCCGGACTTGAGATAAAAAGTTTCAAGAAGGAAGGTAGACTTTGCGCACACATTATGACGCCCTAGGATCTACGCGTTATCGCTGGTTACAAAGCCTGATGAATGGCTGTCGTTACGTGTGTGAGCCATTCAAGCCCGCGAGAAGCCGCACATGGGAATGGAAGGTTCAGTTTCTCTCTATGCACCGTTGCGTCGCACTATGACATTGATAAGGAGCAACCTCAGAGCGAGGTAAACACCAGTCAGCGCCACCCGGATGCGACATGAATCTCACGGCTCCGAAGCCAACTGCAACGTTTCACTCACACCTCAAAACGCTTTTTCATTACATTGCATAAGCCCCTACGCTAATAGTGTCCGACCGTTCGGGCAGTGGATTTGGCACTCGGAGCGAAGTCCAGCATCTCCAGCCCACGCCTGATCATCGTTGGTGCTGCAGTGTCTCGGTAGCTGTATGCCTAATCCGGTCCAAAGGTGGAGAGCTGTCAGCTGTAGCAATGGGGGAAGAGCCGCATCTAGATCCCGTTTGGGAAGATCTGGATAAGACTTTGGGACAGTTATTCCAGATGGGATTCGATGGAACAACAGTCACTCCGCAGATAAGACAGCTCATTCAAAAACATCACATCGGATCTATCCTTCTCACGGCGAAAAATTTGAAATCAGCCGAGGACACCACCAAACTTTGCTATGATCTTCAAAAGACAGCTCACGATGCCGGACATCCCGTTCCACTGCTTATTGGCCTCGATCAGGAGAATGGAGGCGTCAACAGCCTGTTCGATGAAATCTATATTCGCCAGTATCCAAGTGCCATGGGGATAGCAGCATCCGGATCCAAAGAGCTGGCCTTCGAAGTCGCAAAGGCAACAGCAGAAGAACTGACTGCATGTGGTATCAACCTTATTATGGGGCCATGTTTGGATGTCCTGACCAACGCTCGAAATCAACCGCTTGGAGTCCGGACCACTGGCGACGATCCTCAGGAGGTTTCAGACTTTGGCATCGCTTTCATGAAAGGCTACAAAGAAGGCGGCTGTTCAACCATGGGCAAGCACTTCCCGTCTTATGGTAATCTTGAGTTCCTCGGCTCCGCACTCGACGTCCCTATCATCACGGAATCCCTCGAGCAACTGAGCTTGAGCGCTTTGATACCGTTCAAAAATGCCATCAACCAAGGTCTGGATGCAATGATGGTTGGAGGATGTGCCATGTCATCAGCTGGGCTGAATGTGATGCATGCTTGCTTATCCGAGCAAGTGGTGGATGGCCTTCTCAGGAAAGACCTCAAGTTCGATGGCGTGGTGATCTCAGAGTGCTTAGAGATGGAAGCTCTCAGCCACAATATCGGAGTTGGCGGTGGCACCGTCATGGCAGTTAATGCTGGATGCGATCTGGTATTGCTGTGCAGGTCCTTTTCGTTCCAGCAAGACGCAATCGCCGGCTTGAAATCAGGAATAGAAAGTTCTATGATCGATATGGCGCGGATACGTTCGTCACTGCGCCGTGTCCTAGCTATGAAGGCGAAATGCACGTCTTGGGAGAAAGCTCTTAATCCTCCGGGATCAAAGTTACTATCTAAACTGCAGCCATCGCACACTGCCCTGTCAACGAAAGCATACAACAACTCAATAACGGTGGTCCGAGACAAGAACCGACTGATACCTCTAGGTAATGTCATCGAACCTGAGGAGGAACTTTTACTCTTGACGCCTCTGGTCAAACCTTTAGCCGCATCGGCAGCCGCACTAGCTGTTATTGAGTCTATGGAAACCGAATCACCAGAACCTCACGTATGGGAACGAAGTGCATCTGTCATGAGTGGCGAACGAGTATTCCGTGAGCTTGGGCGATCTCTTGCTCGGCATAGAAACGGGCGAGTTTTGCATACTTCATATACGGCAAACGGCGTGCGACCAGTTCATGAGAACCTCATCAATCGAGCAAGCGCGGTTATTGTAGTGACTGCGGATGCCAATCGCAACATCTACCAACAAGGCTTTACCAAGCACGTGGCCATGATCTGCAACATGTCGTTCACGGCGGGCGGAGAAAGAAAAGAGAAGCCGTTGATCGTCGTGGCCGTCAGCTCTCCTTATGATTTTGCTTTGGACTCAGGCATTGGAACGTACATTTGCACGTACGACTTCACGGAAACTGCCCTTAACTCGCTTGTCAAGGTGCTCTACGGAGATATTCAGCCGACCGGAGCCTTGCCAGGCTCAATCAGTCAAAGCCAGAAGATTCATCCTGCAAGGCAACATTGGTTGGTGGAAACCTTTAACGAGGAGCGAGACGCTAATGCACTGGATGCCTTAATAAAGGCTGTGGTGGATGATTCGTCACCCAACCAACGGTCTGAGCTCTCTAGCGCCACCTCCAACTCACTGCTGCTGCACCACCCAGAAATTCTGGAAGCCCATTTTGTAGTGCGAAACAGCAGTACGCATGCGATCTACGGTTTTTGCGCCACCTACTTCTTCAAGACCACCGGGACCGGTGTGATTGGCGCATTGTTCGTCGATCCAACACGGCGCCAGCTCTCAATCGGGCGATCTTTGCACAACCGAGCCGTGCGGACTTTGCTGCAGCGAGAAGGTGTTAAGCGATTCCAACTGGGTTCGCGACTACCGAGCATCTTTTTGGGCATTCCAACAGGCCACAGTGCAGAGCGACGACGATTGCGACAGTGGTTCGCGAATATGGGATGGAATACGGCACTCTCCCGCCCCGTTTCAAGTATGATCGCGCGCAGTCTTTCCACGTGGTCTCCACCGGAGGGCATGGCTAAGAGCCTGGATAGCGCTGGCGCTAAATTCGATTTGGTCTACGGCTGGGACTATTCTGGTCCCATATTAGACCATATTAAGACCAGCAACCGACAAGGATTGGCTGAGGTGTACAAACTAGCCCTGAACGATCCAAGTTCGTGCGGGATCATCCGAGCGAAGCGACCGGAAGATGGTGCTCTTGTTGGAACGGTGGTGCTGTACAACATGCAATCCAACATGGCGGAGTCTGTACCCGCAATGAAAGACACGAACGAGGTTACCGGCGGCATCTCTTCACCGGTCATTTCGCCGGCGGTGGGTGAGTACTCGACTCTATTGCAAGGCTTGATTCTGTTGGGCATGCGACAGCTCAAACAGCAAGGCTGCAACGCCTGCATTCTCGACTATGTAAGGGACCTCAAACATTCTGAAACGTTCGTATCCCGCTGACGCTTCTTCTCAAAATTAGATGGACGGTGACGGCAACTTTGACGGCCTTTCGGCCATGGGTTTTGACGTGCTTCACGCATTTGAGGAAGTCAGTTGCGACGCCGCAACATGGACCATGGTACCACCATCTTAAGGCTGCGCTATGAGCAAGTTTCCAACACGTCACCAACGTTCGACTATCTTTACCATGCATCCGCCAGATAAACAACCTGCGAAGATTTGATCCACCGTTACTGCCATCCTTGACATCCTCCTCCCTCGTCCCACCCTTCCGGTGCCATCTCCCGGTTACCAGACCCGGCCTTTTGCTCTCCCCGACCTACGCTCCATGTTGGAGTAGAAGTTGATGCCGGCTTTGCCGTCTCTTCCTTCTCTACCTATCGTAATGGTTGGTCTTATCAGCCGCGGAAGGAGACCATTACTTACCAAAAAGTATAGATGTTTTCGAATTTTGGTCCCCAATGAGCATGTTTTGCTCGTCACTTCCGGATGGGACGTCTTTACTGGGCTAAAACGGGATGCAGTTGAGGCTCCCGTACCAATTCTGTGGGTTTCTGTCACACCAGCATGTGGCAGACCCAGCCGTACTTCTTACAAGTTCCCGGTATACTGCGGTGAGAGCCCGCTATCATTCTGGAGGGATCCCGTTGTCATTCTGGAGGGATCCCGTTGTCATCTGAAGGGATCCCGTTGTCGTCTGAGGAGATCCCGTTGTCAATTGAAGGGATCCCGTTATCATCTGAAGGGAATGGTGGCTGTGATCAACAGCTGCAGGGTCATTGTACCTCTTTGTGCAGGGGGACTTGTGAAACAATAGCTTCTATTCTCGTCAAGGCATTTTCCGCAGGTGACGTCTTTTGGTGGCTGGCATCAAGCATTTGCACGAGCCTTGGGGGCTGCGGCATGCCGCGATAGTGGTCTTGCACAATTGACAGCCTTCGGGCTAAGGCTTCAGATTGGAGGATTCGATGCGCCTCAAGCGTTTGAGGGCTGACGATCAACCGGGAAGATGCCGTTGAGGAACCATGTGCAATCATGTCGACGAGTTGGTGGACTGTCTGCTGGCATTTCTTTGGTCAATTAAATTCTCCGATACGGGAGGCCCACTTTCGCGTGGCTGTGCCAAGGCGCAATCACTGCATGTTTTGACAACGAATGGAAGAATGCTTTGCGATCTCATGGCCCCAAGCACGATCTCCCCACCTGACGTAGTGTGTCGCAGCTCGATACAGAATACGGCATTTGCATCGATAAACTGACCACCAGGATTCGGGTGCGTGCCCCGGACATCGGGTCCGTGGTCTAGGCCAACGGTCACCGCTGGGGTTGTATTGGCCGTTGCTGCGGTGGACAGCGATTTATTATCCTTAGCAAAGGGTGTAGTAATGCTGGGCAAGGGATGCTCACCCAAGGCCGAGCATGCGTTCTTGCGTACCAAGCGAGCCTCAAACATCGCGACGGAGTAATTATTTGGACCGTGAGTTGGCGGCTTCGCTGCACCGTGTGCTCGGCTGGGTACAGCCAAGCGGCTAGTGGTGGCAAGGCAGCATGAGAAATGGAACCTTGTGGTGGTGAGGATCAATCAAAGATCACCAGCGTCAACCCTTCGATAAACCTTTGGTGGATCTTCCTTCTGTCAGCGGGGGTGGACTGTGCCCACCCATGCGCCTTAGTGCCATGGTGGTTGAGAAAATGGTCAAATACGCTCGATAAGGACCATTGTCACGCCAGTCGAAGCATCGTTTTTCGCGAAGAAGTCGATCTCGTCACCTTCTAGAAGGCTGCCGGAAGCCTGTCACTACATCAGATCGAACGCGACACTGTACGTGAGTAACCCTCTCAGCGGTATACATGTATCGCATGTCCTGCCGCTTCCCTCTCGACCTCCAACGGGTGGAGAAGCCGGCCTACCACAGAAGCCCAAAGCCTCAGCTACCGTACATCTGTTCACTTTCCATTCTCCACGCATCTCTGCGCATCTTTGCGCGCATCTTTGCGCGTCGGTCGCTTCGACGGCGGCGCTGATTCATCAGTCTCCTCTTTTGCCGACCCCTCCACTTCCGTTTATTATCGCATTTAACGCCCCCATACGGCTTGGTGCCGAGAAGCTTGTGACCGCTAAGATTGATTAGCACTAATCTATTTTTGAAGCGGGCCGTTGGACGACTTGCTGGTTACTGCCAAACACCCGCCCAGCTGACCCGCTTCCGACCGCATTTCCCCATCTCCGCCCAGAGCCATCGCTCTTTCACTCCTATGGTCACCCTCTACGCAAATATGGACGGCTTCGACAGCTTAACCATGTCGTCCTTCCTGTCTGCCGGCCACGCACAAATGGCCGGCATTGCGACAAACGCCGCCTCCGACCCGATGATGCTCCCGCTCGAAAACGTTTCCAACAACTACGATAACGACACTTTCTTTGGGTGAGTACCACTTGCTTCTGCGAGCTGCATACTCCGATAGCGGAATGGCGGCTGATAATTGCAAAATAGGTCCGAAGAAGCTTCACAGTATGGCGTCAGCCAGCAGCAGAAGCGATTTCCAAGCACGTACGAAGACCACTTCTCTGAGACGTTCAGCAATTTCGACAATCCACTGCACCAAGACACCAACGGAATGGATGCACCTTCAATCGACCGCGACAATAAGCTCCTCAGCTTCTCAATTCCAAGCTTCACATACACATTGCTCGACTACGGCTATCGGCGGACAACGGCGTCTATGACGGCTCAACTACACGGCATGTTCTTCCTCGCTGAGTCACCATGGGCAAATCCAGGTGATCCAGCCGCTTCACCTACAGAATTGACTTGCTATCGCCGCAACTTGTTCCAAGTCACCGGTAGTGTCACACTCCCTAGAACACTACGCTACATTATGACGGAGCAAGGAGAGCAGATTCCGATTATAGGGCAGGAGCTAGCAATATCTGCAACCGAGTCCGTTGAGCAAAATCCTGTCAAGATCATCTCTGTACCCTGGAAAACACCCGCAACGAGCGCTCCGGTCGTCGAGGATAAGACTGAGAAAGAACCGTCGGCCATAACTCTGGACCTCCTGAATGGTCAAGATCTCGATTCCGAGTTTGTCAATTTCCCTATCGCCTGGAAGAGACTACAGTTCAGGATAGCTACAGCAAATAATGGACGAAGAAAAGAGCTGCAGCAACACTTTGTCGTGCATCTCAAAGTCATGGCAACATTAGCGAACGGAGCCCGTGTATCCTTGTGCGAGATCCGCTCAGGTGCAATCATTGTGCGAGGCCGCAGTCCACGCAACTTCCAGTCCCGCAAAGACTTCCCAATCGGAGCTGGTGCAAGCTCAGCAAGGAAAAGTCACGCACAGCATCAAACCACGAGAACGCCAATGGGCGAAACAAATGGTCAAGGGAAGAACGATATAACTGCGACCAGCGCTGTTGATATTCCTCAGCTGCCGTACCAGTACAGCGATAACGACCTCCAAGTCTCTCCTGACTTTTTTGAATGGAAGATCCCAAACAGCGGGCAGACCGGCGCCATGACTGTGGTTCCCGATCCCACGTCATACCAAATGGGTCCAGGAAATGAAGCATATGCTCAGTCCACGCCAGACCTCTCACGACATCAGCAATCTCGGCGATTGTCCGCCCGTCCACCAATCAATCTATCGCTTACGGACGAAACACCCCGCAAATCCAACTCTCCAACAGAAAACCCAAAGAAGATGCCCAGGCTCTCTTCCGTCTCAGCAAGACCTCCATCATTCTCGCTGAATATGCTCAGCAGTCCAGACGAAAGCTTTGATCTGCTGTACGAGTACTTCCCGCTGGGTTTGGATGACTGGATGCCACCAGTTGATGCTGTTTATCGACCGCACGTCGTGCATCATACCAATTTGCCAACAGATCCAAAAGCACTCGCAGTGAAGAACCGGAGTAAAAGATACTTCAGCGAGGACCAACCAGTAGTTTGATTAACGATTCTCCGGACTGCAAGAGAGGTATCGTTCAAGTTTCCACGAGCTTGGTACATTGAACAGGCCGTTGGCTTTATCATGGTCCATTCCGCGGCAGCGAGACGCAATTAAAGAAGTGTCGCTTGCATCTTTATACCTGACGAACCTTGGTATCGGCGTTTTGTAGCAAGGGCCAACGCTTTAGTTGCTTGGAATCCGCCATGTCAGCCGTTTGCCTTTATGAGAGGAATCCTTATGTGGACCACACCGCCACGTCATATGCATTGGGAATCGGATGCACATACGAATTTGGATTGCAAATCACCCTCGATGGTAGTGTGCAGTCGACCAAGATATACCCCAAATTTATCTCCATGGGCGTTGTTGCGCTGGATAGCGCCGCTCATGTCTCAAGAGTGTCGATAAGAACTATACTTGTCACAACGACAACTCTAATGGTCAGGAAACAAAGGTTTATAGCCAAAGATTTAGATCGTATTGCCTTATCGAAAGTCCGTTTCCCATGTCCATCTTCACATCTCCTTCACCTTCAGCTCTTCGTGTCTCATGCCTACTCCGTGCTTTGGGTCGGAAACTATACCAGTTGTCTTCATTACCCTTTACTTAAAGCGAAATATGTCCGATGAGTGCCGTAGGAGCGGAGTGAGGAGTGTATACGAAGAATGCAAATACCAGACGGTACCTGCGTTCGCCTAGGTGGTTTCAATGGCACCTGTTCGTTCCCGTACAAAGCACCTCTTATCAGGCTTCGGAAAATATATGTGGAAACTTTAATTGACTAGTTGCAGAACTACCCTGCCGGTGTGCTTTCCGGCGTTACGGTGCTGGTTAAGCTTGCGACTTAAGCTCAACCGGGCGTGATACGAGTACGATGTCGAGTACGATGACACCTATGTCGTGCCTATGGAGGCGTTTTAGACGTAGCGTGTTACGGTACTTCAAGTCTATACTCCATCGTTTCAGTGACCTTATCTTGCAGCACACAGCATGATATACTCTTTGCCTGGCCATCCATTGGCAACTTTCCGTGCTTGATCTTAGGTCACCAGATGAATACGACTATCGACTGTCAGCCGTAGTAAAGACAATCCGCATGAGAAAAGTTTTAGGATGTGTCCTTTGCCACCGGTTCATTTACAAGTCTTAACGCTTGCTTCACTGAAAGAGGGTGATGCAGCTGCAAATGGTACCTAAGGGGGCATCTCGCAACGAATGGCCTTATTCATGTGCACCTTAATGCCAGTAGACCGCTCCACCTGATTACACGTGCTTCCTAACCATCTTTCCGAAGTCTAGTTGCGTTTCAACGGGTACGGGATCCGGCCGGGCATTGGCATTTCAGGTAACTCGCAGGAAGAGTTCGTGTAGAAGCTTCATGCGCTGGTTGAGATGTCCTTATCCATCACTGATTGATGTTAGTTGGCATTATAAAGCTTGGGGGTGCTTCCTGCTGTTCGATCTACTCTTCTCTTAGGCTAGACTCGCTG
>Ga0335073_10002832_pt1 | contig 23867 bp, 14 predicted proteins | sample Lox_Sample_22_FD_207093 | JGI IMG/M metagenome (GOLD analysis project Ga0335073, IMG submission 207093) | Soil microbial communities from Loxahatchee National Wildlife Refuge, Florida, United States - Lox_Sample_2.2 | ecosystem: Environmental > Terrestrial > Soil > Wetlands | place: USA... | reverse complement strand
GACCAACTGCAACGCCGCGATCTTCGTCAATTCCGCGGACGTTCTGGTGGTCGATGCGCACTCGAAACCCTCGGCCGCGGCGGCGCTGATCGCGCAGATCAAGGCGCAGGTCACCACCAAACCGGTGCGTTATCTGGTCGACACGCATTTTCATTGGGACCATTCGCAGGGCAACGCCGGATACCAGCGCGCCTTCGGCAAGGAATTGAAAATCATTTCGAGCGACACCACCAAGAAACTGGAGGCCGAATTCACCGCGGCGCGATTGCGCGAATCGCTCGATCCGCACGGGCATCCGTTCCCCAGCCAGCCGCATATTCCGGCGCTGCTCGATGCGGCGCGCCAGCAGTTAGGCGCGGCCGCCACGCCCGAAGAAAAAGCGCGCCTGCAAGATCGCATCCGCCAGCTCGAATCGTTTGAGCGCGAGATGAAAAATTTCGTTCCCGTGCTGCCGACGGTCACCTTCAGCAAAGCGTATGTGATCAAGGACAAGGCGCACGAGCTCCACGTCGAATTTCACGGCCGCGCGCATACCGCCGGTGACGTGATCGTCTACTGCCCGCAGAAACGCGTAGTGGCGACCGGCGACATGATCCTCGGAACATTGCCGTTTCTCGCCGACGGCTATCCCAAGGAATGGCCGAAAACGATCGATTCTGTGGCGAAGCTGGAACTCGATTTCGTCGCCGGCGGCCATGGCGGAGTGCAGCACGGCAAACAGCACATGACCGGCCAGCGCAATTACATCGAAGAGCTGGCGATGCGGGTCGACGCGGGCAAAAAAGCCGGCCAATCGCTCGGCGAGATTCAGCGAAGCATGCCGATCGCGTCGATCAAGTCGCTTCAGGATGGTTACGGAGCGTCCGTGCTGGCGCACGATCCGGCCGCGGCGCAGAACGCCGTGAACACGAATATCGAGCACGTGTTCAACCGATTATCGGTTGTTTAAGCCATTTTCCCATTCAGTAACGCCAGCCTGACGGCTTACGCCACTTCAGGCCCTGCTTCTCCCACTTAATCAGGATCGGTGTCGCAGCCGTTCGATCTGCCGCCGATCGCGCTTTGACGGACGTCCTTCGCGCGAATCCTCCAGGCGCGGCATGTTGCGGCGCTGCTCGGCCAGTTTGCGGCGCTGTTCGCGGCTCTCTTCCGTTTCCCGATACAGCGCCTGCGCCACCGGCGCGGGACCGCGAACCTCGCTCAGGCCGAGCACTTCGATCTCGAAAACTCCGCTGTCGTTCTTGACGCGCACCAAATCGCCGATCCGGATCTCCCGCGCCGGTTTCGACGGCTGGCCATTCGCATCGACGCGGCCGAGATCACAGGCCCGGGCCGCCAGCGAGCGCGTTTTGAAAAATCGCGCGGCCCACAACCATTTATCGATGCGCAAACGCTCCATCACTTCACGGTATCAACCCCTTGGCAGTGCCTGAAATCTGCGTTGATTCGGGATGCGTCCCCCGCCGTGACTGGGTACTACAGCCCCGCCAGTTATGGCGGGGGCTCTCCGTGCTTCAGGATCAACGCACACCAACCCCCTTGACCGATCGCCCGCTCGGGACCATACTCTATAGGGAGTCTTTTGCATGAGGACCGGGGCTGCTCTCTCCTGTTTTTTGCCGCTGCTGGCGGTGACGTTTCCCGCCGCTGCGCAATCCGTGATCTCCACGCATTCCGGGGTGGTTTATTATTTCGACGGGTCGGTCACGCTAGCTGACCGGCCGCTCCAGCAGCACCTTGGAACGTTTCCGACCATCGGGGCCGGCGTCGAACTGCGCACCGCCAAGGGCCGCGCCGAAGTGTTGCTCACGCCCGGGGTTTTTCTGCGCGTCGGCGAGAACAGCTCGATTCGCATGCTCGGGAATAGTCTCGCGAACACGCGGGTCGAATTGCTGGCCGGCTCGGCCATCCTCGATTCGGGCCAGCCGGCGGCGGGCACCTCGGTCACGTTAACTTTTCGGGACTGGCAGATTCACTCGGCCGAAGCGGGGTCCTATCGCGTCGATTCCGATCCGCCGAAGCTGTGGGTTTTGAAAGGCAATGCCGACGTAACCACGGCCGGGGGCCAGCCGGTGAAAGTCGACGAAGGCATGGATTTGCCCTTTGCCAAGGTGCTGGTGCCGGATCAGACGGAGTCCGCGCCGAACGACGCGCTGAGCGCATGGGATCAGGGACGCAGCGATTCCATCGTGGCGGACAACGCCATCACGCAGCAGATCGACGCCGACCCGGCCACGCAATCGGCCGATGTGGACGGTTTCAGCTACTTCCCGATGCTCGGCGTTCCGGCGGTGGGGCTCTATTCGAGTCCCTACCCGTCGGTGATTCCGGCGCAGCCCGGTTTTTATTCGATGTATTTGCCCGGCTACACTTATCAGCCGCTGTTACTCGGTCTGATGGGCCGCGGCCTGCTGACCAGTTATCCGATCATGCCGCTGCGCTTGGGCACCACCATCGGGATCGGGCACATCGGCGGGATCGGCGGCATTGGCCATCCGGGCGGCCTCGGCGGAGGAATTGGAAACGCCTCGCGTCCGATCATGCCGCGTTCCGTGATGCCCATGCGGCCGATGGTGCGTCCCATGGCGCGTCCGATGATCCGGCGGTAGCGCTAGCCCGCCAGTTCCTGAGCCACCTGCCGAGCGAGTTCGACCGGACTTTGGGCGCCGGTCAGCAGATCGCGAAATTTTTCATCCATCAGCTTGCGGGCGAGTTGCGCGAACAGCTTCATGGGAAAATTCTGGCCGGTCGATTCGCGCACCGCGAACAGAACCACTACGCCCACCGGCCGGTGATCGAGCGATCCCCATTCGATCGGCTGGCGCAGCCGGACCATCGCGATTCCGTTGGCCAGCACCGCCTTCGATTTGCAATGCGGGATCGCGAATCCGTGGCCGACGCCGGTGGGATAGACGCTCTCGCGCGCCCACAAGGCTTCTTCGAGCGCGCCGCGGTCGTCGGTATAGCCGGCGGCGTACAGGGCATTCACCAGTTCGCTGATCACTTCTTCTTTTCCGCGGCTTTCCGAATCGAGCTGGATCAGCGCGGAATCGAGCAGCGGTTTTTCGCTGCCGCCGAAACCGGCATCGTCGAGCAGCCGCTCCACTTCCTCCGTGGTTCCGCAGCGCACCGCGTGATCGAGCAAAGTGCGGCAACGCTCCGCCGACAGATTCGCGATCCGTTTTTTAAACCCGGCGATTTCATTCACCGGAACGCTGATCTCATCCAGTCCGAGACCGGCGAGCAGCGGCAGATTGCGCGGATCTCCGGCCATCTCGCCGCACATTCCGACCCATCTTCCGCGTGCCCGTAAACCGGCCGCGATTTGCTCGAGTAGCGCCAGAAACCCCGGGCTGCGCACCTGCGCCAGCCGCGCCAGATCGGAATTTTCGCGATCCACGGCAAAGAAATATTGACACAGATCGTTGGTGCCGATGCTGAAAAAATCCAGCTCGGCCGCCAGGTGCGGCAGCAGAAACGCCGTCGAGGGAACTTCGATCATCGCGCCCACGCGGATGGCTTCGTCGAACCGAACCGACTGCGCGCGCAGTTCCTGCTTGGCGCCGCCCACCTGTTCACGGAACCAGCGCGCTTCTTCGACCAGCGAAATCATCGGCGCCATCAGCCACACCGGGCCGTCCGCCGAGGCGCGTAGCGCGGCGCGCAACTGCGCCATCATCAGATCGCGGTAACCGGCATAAAGACGAATGCCGCGCCGTCCCAGGAACGGATTTTTTTCGGGCGGCAGCGGAACGTACGGCAGCGGCTTATCGGCGCCGGCGTCGAGCGTGCGCAGGATCACCGGTTTCCCCGCGGCTTCGCGCACCGCGCGCGAATAGATGGCGTACTGCTCCTCTTCCGAGGGCGGCTGGCGGCGATCGAGAAACAGAAATTCGGTGCGCAACAAGCCGATTCCGTCGGCGCCGTTGCGAAACGCGGGCGCCAGCTCATCGGGATGCAGAATATTGGCGCCCACCGCGATGGATCGGCCGTCGGCCGTTGCCGCAGGCGCGGCGGCGATGCGAGCCAGATCGGTGTCCCGGCGGCGATTCGCCGCGTCTTCGAGCTGATAGAAACGCCGCACCGCGGGCGTCGCCGGCGAAACCACGATTCCCCGCGTGCCATCAACCACGGCCTCCTCGCAGGGCTGTAATACGCCGCGCGCGCCGGCGATTCCGACCACTACGGGAACGGCAAAGGATCGCGCCAGAATCACCGCATGCGAAGTCGCGCCGGCGGTTTCGAGCACGATTCCTTTCAGATGCTCGCGCCGGAGGCCCAACAACTGCTGCGGCGCCAGCGTTTGCGCCACCAGGATGGTGGCTTCTCGCAGCTCCGCGTGCGGCACGCCCATCTGCGCGCCGTACATTTCGCGCAGCAGCTCGCCGCAGAGCTCCTGAACGTCGGCGGCGCGGTCGCGAATCGCCGCGCTTCCCGCTTGCGCCAGCAGAGCGGTAAAGTGCCGGGCTGCTTCCGTCACCGCGCGGCCGGCGGCGTCCCCCGCAGCGATCCGCCGGTCGATTTCCGCGTGCATCGCGGCGTCATCGATCATCGCCAGATGCGCTTCGAGAATGGACCCTTCGACGCCGGCCGGGTGACGTATCAACATATCCTGAATCCGGCGGCGCAAGCCGGCGAAACCGTCTTCGACCAGCGCTTTTTCGGCCACCACGCCGCCCGCGGGTGCGGATGCGAAATCCGGAAACTCGCCCGGTCCGGCGAGAATCGCGACTTTGCCGACGCCGACGCCCTTGCTCGCGGCCACGCCTGCGAAACAGTTCGCTCCACTCGAAACCAGAACCCGCGGCAACTTTCGCTCGCCCGGCGGCGCGGCTTCGGTCAGGGGACCGTCGCAGGCGGCCAGGTCCTGATCAATGAATCGGCGCAGCTCGGCGCCGGCCGGTTCCTGATCGGGACCGTCGATGGTAACCGAGTAGCGGTCGCCCGGCCGCACATCGGCGGCGACCGTCGCCAGAACGCTCTTGAGGTCCGCGCCCGCGCCGGTGCGGAGATTGGTCAGCCGCACGGCCGAGGCGAACCGGTTGGCGATTTCCGATAAATGACTCGCCGGACGGACATGCAGACCATTGGCCAGCGAACACTCAAAGGCAAATTCCAGCGATTCGGGCACGTCGCTAGACCTGAGCTTTCTGAATGACGCCCTTGGGGTCCTTGATGGCGTCCTGCACCGGCACGCGAATCACTTTGATGCGGGTGAAGCGTTCGCTTTTTTCCACTTCGATATCCGCCGCGAGAATGGCCGCCTGGGCCTGGCGAATATCGTTCTCCGACAATTCATTTTCGACGCCCATGGCGCCCTGCGTTTCCACTTTGATCTGATGGCCCAGCGCCTTCGCGGTTTTTTCCAGTTGTTCCGCCGCCATGTACGTGTGGGCGATTCCGGTGGCGCACGCGGTGACCGCGACGATTCTCATACCGCCTCCTCGACTGCCGTTTGCCTGGATTGAGAGAGAATTCTCAGGATACTAATACTGATACTGGTGACCATGGTTCCGGCAAAAATCGCGACGATGTAAGCCGCGCGATGATCCACCACGGGGAGCACCACCGGACCGCCGTGCGGCGCATGATCGCCCACGCCGCCGAGCATCGCCATGGTCGACGCCACCATCGATCCGGCCATCAGGCACGGGATCACGCGCACCGGATCGGCCACGGCGAACGGAATCGCGCCTTCCGTGATGCCCATCAGCCCCATGGTCAGCGCGGCCATCCCGGCATCCTGCTCTTCTTTGGTCCACAGATGCTTGCGCAGCAGCGTCGCCAGTCCCATGCCCAGCGGAGGCGTGCAGATGGCGGCGGCGCAGGCGCCCATGACGTGATAATTTCCATTCTGAATCATCGCCGCGCCGAAAAAGAACGCGGTCTTATTCACCGGACCGCCCATGTCGAACGCAATCATCGCGCCCAGGCACATCCCCAGAACCACGCTGCTGCCGGTGCTCATCGCCTGGAGCATCGAATTGGCCCAGACCATCAAATGCGCGATGGGCACGCCGAGCACTTCGAGCAGCAGCAAACCAATGGCGAGCGAAGAAAGAATCGGAATGAACAGGATCGGCATCACCGGACGCAGCGCCTTGGGCACCGGCAAATGTTTTAACGCATTGACCACGTAACCCGCCAGCAATCCCGCGAACAGCGCGCCGAGAAACCCCGCCTTGACCGTTCCCGAAAGATATCCGCCGATAAAACCCGCGGCGAGTCCCGGTTTGCCGGCGATGGAATAAGCGATATATCCGCCCAGCACCGGCAGCATCAGATCAAACGCGGCGGAGCCGATTTGGTTGACAACTTTGAGCAGCGGCGCGTGCGAAAAATCCGGCCCCGCGGCCGTCATCGGCGCGAAGGCGATGGAAAAAGCGATGAGAATCCCGCCGCAGGCGATCAGAGGAATGACAAAGGAGACGCCCGTCAACAGGTGCTGCCGCAATCCTTGAAGCAATTTGGGCATCACAACTCGCAGGATACAGTATCCGGCACCGGGATTGATTTTCGACCGGTAGACATGGAACATTAGTTGGAACGGTGTGACATTTCCCCGTATGAAACGGCGCAGCCGCGAGCTCACCGACCCGAAATCGATCATCGCCGGCGAACTCGATTCGTTCCTGCGCGCCACGCGCGTGCGCCGCGTCTACGTCGCCGACGTCAGCGCTCCGCCGCCGGCCATGGCTTACGTCACGCATTTCCCGCGGCTGTCCATCACGCTCGAAGGAAATCACACCATGGAGCTGGCGCAGAACGGCCCGATCCTTAAGGTTTCGGCGGGGCGCGGGCAGGCGGTGCTGGTTCCCGGAAACGCCTGGAACCGGCCGGACTGGTCCCAGCCGGTGAAAGTTTTGACCTTTCTGTTCGGGGCCCGGCAGATCGGCATCAGCCTGGTTCGCAAGAGCCCGGCGCAGACGTGGCCGGACGCGGTGAAGATCAGCATCCGCGGGCTGCGCGACGGCGTCACGCAGAATCTTTTGACCGCTTTGCTCCAGGTCGCCGCGGAAAAGCAGAAGGGACCGCTAGCTCGTCTGCTGGTGGAATCGTTATCGCACGCGTGCCTGGCGACGCTCACCTCGAGCAATGCGCCGCGGCAGCGCAAGGCGACGCGCACCTTCGAATTACTGTGCCTTTACATTCACGAAAATTTTCAATTACCGCTGACCCGCCAATCGGTGGCGGCGCGCTATTCGCTTTCCCCAAGCCACGTCTCGCGTCTGTTCCGCACCGAGGGATTGATGCAGTTCAACGATTATCTGAACCTGGTGCGGGTGAACCGGGCGAAGTTCATTCTGCGCAACTACACGATGAGCCTCAAGGAAGTAGCGGCGAGCTGCGGCTATAGCGATGCCGCCTATTTCTGCCGGGTGTTCAAGCGGATCAGCAAAATGACCCCGACCGAATACCGCAATCAGCGGACCACTCCGCCGCCGGCTTTGGTCGCCGCCGCTTCCGGTTCCTGATCCGGCGCGCTTTCGGAACGCAATCGAAAAAATGGCACACTTTTACAACAAATGCCCCATCTCTACTGTTCGAAAATGCGTGCCTTTGGCAAATACTAGGACACAGCGCGCGACCAAGGGTTGAGGGTAATCGCGCGGGTCTTGATGCCTCAAGGAAACCGTGTCGTTCTACAGATCGCATCATGTTCCAGGCCAGCGCCGGAATCCATAACTGCTTCCCGGCGAGAATTTCTCCTTATTGAACCGTATTTTCGGGAATTTCGCTCCCATTCAAGTCCAAAGAAAGGTTGCCTATGTTTCCATGCTGCAAACCGCGACTGCTCGCGCTGCTGGCCGGCCTGCTATTGATCGCCGCGGCGTCCGCGCAAACCGATACGGGTTCGATCAGCGGCTACGTAAGAGATCCGTCCGGAGCCGTGATCCCCAAAGCCAATATCACGCTGACCAATGAAGGAACCTCGGAAGCTCACAAGCTGACCAGCAATGAGGCTGGCTACTACACCGTTTCCAGCCTGCCCCCGGGCCTGTACACGCTCAGCGTGGAGGCGAACGGGTTCCGGCGCTTCGAGAGCACGCACAACCGGCTGGCTTCGAACACCGCTCTGGCGCTCGACGCCAATATGGTGGTCGGCACCACCGCCGAAACGGTAGAAGTAAGCGCTACGGCGCAAGTGCTGCAAACGGAATCCTCGGCGGTGCAGAGCGAAGTCGGCGGCAACACCGTCAACATGCAGGAATTGAACGGGCGCAATCCTCTGTATATCGCGCAGCTTCTGCCCGGCATGCGCAGCGGTTCGACCATGGGCGACTTCAACTTCGCGGTGGGCGGCGGCGTTCCGTTTAACGTGAACGGCACCCGCACCCAGGATACGCTGGTCACCTTCGACGGCGCGCCGGCCGTGCGGACGCGCGCCAACGGCGCAATCATCGGCGTCGCCAACGTCGACGCCATAGATGAAATCCAGGTGCTGACGGCCGATTATGCTCCGGAATACGGCCGCGCGGCCGGCGGGCAGATCCGCATGATCAGCAAGAGCGGCACACGCGATTTCCACGGCAGCCTGTACGAGTACCTGCGCAATTCGGCGATGAACGCCAATACCTGGTCGCGCAATTTGAGCACGCTGACCAACGTCGCCGCGCCATTCCGCTACAACAACTTCGGCGGGACCGTCGGCGGTCCGGTTTGGGTTCCCGGCATGAGCGAAAAATTCCGCGAGAAATTGTTCTTCTTCGTCGCCGAGGACGAGATTCGGTACCGCTATGAAGACAGCACCCAGGAAGGGGTGCCGACCGCGCTGATGCGGAGCGGCAATTTCAGCGACCTGTTGTCAAGCAATCCGTGGTACAAGGCCGGAACCATCATCTATCAGCCATCCACCTGCCCCGTGGCGGGAGGTTCGGGATGCCTGCCTTATGCGGGCAACATTATTCCGGCCTCGCAGTTGAGCCACAATGGCATCGCCATCATCGACGCCTACCCCGCCGCGACTCCAGGATTCCTGAACGGCACGTCGAACTTCATCGCCGAAGCCGAGCACCCCATCAATCAGCGCAAGCAAACGCTGAATTTCGACATCCTGGTGAACGATAAGAACAAAATTACCGCGCGCAGCGAAGACGCCTCGTATTTCGAATACCAGCCATTCGATCAGGGCTCGGGTTTGACCGGAAAATATTTCCGGCGCCCCAATCAGACCAACGCCGTGGGCCTCACTTCGACGATCAGCCCGACGCTGGTGAACGAGGCGCGCCTGACGCTCAGCATCGACGACGTTTATATCCCGGTGAATACGGCGCTCGCGGGCTTTAATCGCCAGGATTTTGGAATCGATTTTCCCTATCTTTTGCCCAACGGCAAGGATATTCCCAATAAAATTCCCACGGTCAACGTCCCGAATTTCTACGGATTAGCCGGTGGCCCGTACCCGTCGCATTCTTCCGGAACCATCTGGACCGGATCGGACACGCTCACCAAAGTTTGGGGCAATCACACCTTGAAGTTCGGCTATTCGTTTGAGTATTCGGGCGAAAACGACGGCGACCAGATCAACGTGGACACGGTTCCCGGTGGCGCCAGCAATCAGAACGGGACTTTCACTCTTACCGACGGGCGCACCGGCCTGGGTGCGACTTCGGGGGTCGGCATGGCGAACCTGGCCTTGGGACTCGCCGACAGCTACACCGAAATCGGACCGCGCGCGCTGACCATCTGGCGCTCGCTGGTGAACGAAGCCTTCGCTCAGGATTCCTGGCAGCTGACGCCAAAATTTCACGTCGAATACGGCGTCCGCTGGACCAACATAGGCGGTTATTATCCCGAATGGGGCAACGCCGATTATTTTGACGGCGCGGTCTACAATGCGGCGCAGGCGGTGAAGCTCAATTCGGCCGGCAACGTGATCCTGGGCACCGGCAATCCTTATGACGGCGTGGTGATTCCGGGCATCAGCGCATTTCCGTCATCGTCCGGCGGACGCATCGCCGCCGCGACGCAGCCGGTCTGCGACAACAGTCCGTGCAGCGGCCTGTTCGACCCCACCCTGCCCAAGGGTTATGTTCACACCACCAACACCTGGCAGCCGCGATTGGGCATCGCCTATGAGCTCAATCATTCCACGGTGATTCGCGCCGGCGCGGGCAGCTTCACCACGCGCATGGGTCTGCTCGATAATATTTTCCCGGGCGGCAACGCGCCTTTCCAGCCGGTGGTGACCGTAACCAACGTTTCGGTGGATAATCCCGGCGCGGCCCTGACTAGCGGCACGGCCGCGCCGCTGACCATCACCACGCTGAATCCGAACCTGAAACCGCCCATCGCCTGGAACTGGAATGTCACGGTGCAGCATCAGATGTTTCTTCACACCGTGCTGACGGTCGGTTACGTCGCGCACCGCGGTCTCGACGCCTGGCAGGTCTACGACATTAATCAGCCGACCGCGGGAGCATTGGTCAGCCATCCGGGAACCAACGTCAACCTGCTGCGTCCATACCAGGGTTTCTCCTCGATTCAGGAGGAGGAAAGCGTCGTCAATTCCACGTACAACTCCCTTCAGGTGATGTGGGAGCGGCGTTTCACCAGCGGCTCCAGCTTCAGCGTCTCCTATACGCTTTCAAAAAGCAGCGACAACGGCTCCAATTACCGCGACATCGTGCCGGACACCTACAACACCAGCAACCTGTGGGGGCCCTCCGAATACGACGAGCGGCACCTGGTGCTGATCAACTACATCTACGCGATTCCGTTCATGAAGAGTCAGCAAGGCGCCATGGGCAAAGCGCTGGGCGGATGGTCGATCGCGGGCACGGCGCAGTTCCAGACCGGAACACCCTGCGGCCTGGGAGCCAACAACGACTACGCGGGCGTCGGCGAGGACGGCAGCTTCGGCTGCGGCAGTGAAGGCCAGTTCTTTGTGTTGAACGGGCCGGTCACCATCAACACCGGCGCGTTTGCCGGTCCGGTGACCAATTCGAGCTCGCCCAAGTATTTCTCGGTGAACGCGACCGCGCCCGCCTCGGGCACCTTTAACCTGGCTCCGGGCGTCCGCGATTCGGTGTACGGGCCGGGTTTTCAGGATTGGAACCTGTCGCTGTTTAAAACTTTCCCGGTGAACGAAAGGTTGGGCTTCCAGTTCCGCGCCGAAGCTTACGATTTCGTCAATCACCCCAACTTGAACGCGCCGAACTTCACCGCCACTTCGGGCCAGTTCGGAATGATCACCGGGAAGAGCAACCTGCAGCGCACGTTGCAGCTATCTCTGCGATTCTATTTCTAGGAGATTTTTTTGGGGGCTGGCGCCGATGGCCGGCCCTCCGGTTTGGACCGTTCTCTGCGGTCGCGGCTCATTTGCACCGGGCCGTGACCCTAGCAGGGTGCTGAAAAAGGGGACAGACGACTCTGTCCCCGCCTGTAAGTTATTCATGCCGCGTGCGACCATGGCCGTGGACAGAGCGGTCTGTCCCCTTTTTCAGCACCCTGCTAGGGAGCGGTTCAACTTTCGGGAGGTTGTAAAAGGGAGAATTCTTATGGCACTTAAGCATTGGCTGCCGTTGGCGATCCTCGCGTTCGTTCCGGTCGCGATGGCGCAGACCGTGGAAACGCCGGATATCACCAGGGACCCGACTCTGTTCGTGGTCCCCTACGCCCATCTGGACACGCAATGGCGCTGGAATTTCCCGCAAACCATCAGCGAATTTCTGCTCAAAACCATGCGCGTGAATTTCGAGCTGATCGATAAATATCCGCATTACGTTTTCAACTGGACCGGCGCCAACCGTTATCGCCTGATGAAGGAATATTACCCGGCCGATTACGCGCGCATGAAGCAATACATCGCTGCCGGCCGCTGGTATCCGGCCGGTTCTTCCGTCGAAGAGGGCGACGTCAACCTGCCCAACGCCGAATCGATTTTCCGCCAGATTCTTTACGGCAACGCGTATTTCCGCCGCGAATTCGGCAAAGCCAGCGCCGAATATATGCTGCCGGATTGCTTCGGATTTCCCGCTTCCCTGCCGTCGATCCTCGCGGCTGCGGGCATCAAGGGATTTTCCACTCAAAAACTAAATTCCAACTGGCAGCCCGCGCCGCAAGTCGGCGGACCGGATTCGCCGGAGGATACGCCGGAAGGCATTCCCTTCAACGTGGGCCGCTGGGAGGGTCCGGATGGATCGACCATCGTCGCCGCGCTGAATCCGGGCAGCTACAGCGCCGGCGTTCGCACCGATCTGACCCTTTCGCCTCCGCCTCCGCCGGTCGAAACGCCGGGCCGCGGCGGACGCGGTGCGCGGCCGGAAGAAGACTGGGTGAAGCGCATCGCGCTCGATGGCCGCGTGAGCGGCGTTTTCGCCGATTATCACTACATCGGAACCGGCGATACCGGCGGCGCGGTGAATGAGGATTCGGTGAAGCTGCTCGAAGCCATGACTCTCGAAACCGAGCATGCCACGGGATCGGAGCTGCACATTATTCCTTCCACCGCGGACCAGATGTTTCTGGCCATCAACGATCGCATGAAATCGCACCTGCCCGAATACAAGGGCGATCTGGAGCTGATCAATCACTCCGCCGGCTCGCTCACTTCGGAGGCGTATCACAAGCGCTGGAATCGCCGCAATGAAGTGCTCGCGGACATGGCGGAAAAAGCGTCGGTCGCGGCCGCGTGGATGGGCGCGCTGCCCTATCCGAAGCAACGGCTGAATAACGCCTGGATGCTGGTGCTCGGCGGACAGTTTCACGACACGGGCGCGGGCACGGCGACGCCGCAGGCCTATGAATTCGCGCAGAACGACGACGTCATCGCCATGAATCAGTTCGCCGGCGTGATCACCAGCGCCACGCGAGCCATCGCCGCGCAGTTGAATACCGGAGGTTCGGGCGTGCCGCTGGTGGTTTACAACTCGCTGAACACGCCGCGCCAGGATGTGGTCGAAGCCGCGGTCGATTTCCCTGGGGGAATGCCCAAGGCGGTTCGGGTGACCGGTCCGGATGGACGCCCGGTGCCGGCACAGCTGGAAAACGGCGAGGTCGTGTTCGTCGCGCGGGTTCCCTCGGTCGGTTATGCGGTTTATTTCGCCGAACCAGCCAACGCCGCGTCCAGTTCCGAATTAAAGGTCACCGAAAATTCGCTCGAAAACGCGCGTTACCGCGTCAAGCTCGATGAAAACGGCGACGTTTCGAGCATCTTCGACAAACGCGTGAACAAGGAACTGCTCGCCGCGCCGATGCGCCTGGCGATTTCCACCGATGCGCCGCACCAGTGGCCGGCCTGGAACATGGATTTCGATCAGGAACAGGCCGCCCCGCGAGCTTACGTCGGCGGCGCGGCGAAAGTGCGGATCGCCGAAAACGGTCCGGCGCGCGTGGCGCTCGAAGTGAGCCGCGAAACCGAAGGCTCGAAATTCGTTGAGACGGTTTCTCTGGCCGCGGGTGAAGCCGGCGATCACGTCGAATTTCATGAGGCGATTGACTGGCGCACGCTTTCCGGCAATCTGAAAGCGGTGTTCCCGCTGACGGCCACCAATCGCATGGCGACCTATAACTGGGACGTCGGCACCATCGAGCGGCCCACCGCATACGACCGCCAGTTTGAAGTTGCTTCGCACCAGTGGGTCGATCTGACCGATGAGAGCGGCGCTTATGGCGCGACCATTCTCACCGGCGAAAAGAACGGCTCCGACAAGCGCGACGATCATACCATTCGCCTGACGCTGATCCGCACGCCGGGCGCGCGCGAAGACGAGCCCGCCGGACCGCGCGGGCGCTCCTACACCGATCAGTTCAACCAGGATTGGGGCCATCACGAAATTACCTTCGGCCTCGCCGGCCACACCGGCGACTGGCGCGCCGCGCGAACCGATTGGGAGGGTTACCGCCTCAATGCGCCTTTGGCGGTTTTTGAAACTGCGCGGCACGCCGGAACGCTCGGCCGCAGCTTCTCGCTGGTGACCGTCAGTAATCCGGCGATTCGCATGCTCGCGCTGAAGCAATCCGAATCGGGCGATGAAGTGATCGTCCGCCTGGTCGAAACGCACGGCGCGCCCGCGCCCAACGTACGGGTCAAATTCGCCGGACCGGTCAGCGAGGCGCGCGAGGTGAATGCGCAGGAGCAGCCGCTCGGAGCGGCAAAGGTCAGTGATGGCGCGCTGGAAGCTTCGTTCACCGCCTATCAGCCGCGAACGTTCGCGCTGCGTTTGGACGCCCCGCGGGCGCGGGCCACTTCCGGAGGATCAGGCGCGATCCGTTCGCAAGCCGTCGATCTGCGTTACGATCGCGCCGTTTCGAGCAATGACGATACCAGGACCGTCGGCGGATTCGACGCCAATGGCGATGCGATCCCGGCCGAGATGCTGCCCGACGGGATCGATTTTCATGGCGTGAAATTTCATCTGGCGCCGTCGGGAACCGGCAAGCTCGACGCCATGACGGCGCACGGCCAGGTGCTCGCGCTGCCGTCCGGGTTCCGTCAAGTCTATGTGCTCGCCGCTTCGGACGATGGCGATCAGAACGCCACGTTTCGCGTCGGCAGCAAGCCCGTGCAGTTCGATATTGAAAATTGGACCGGATTTGTCGGCCAATGGGACACCCGATTGTGGAAGGCTCCGCCGCAGATGGTCCCGGGCCGCGGCGGACGGGAGATGAAGGTGCGGACGGATTGGGCGGTCTCCGCCAATCACGCTACCTGGACCGCCGGGCAGGATTCGCCGAGCTGGTCGCCGCGCTATCCCGAGGATTACCTCGGGCTGAAACCGGGATTCATCAAACCGGCGGAACTGGCCTGGTACGCGTCGCATCACCACACCGCGGATGGCTTGAATCAGCCGTATGAGTACAGTTATCTGTTCGCCTATTCCGCCGATCTGCCGGCCGGCGCGACTTCACTGACGCTGCCGGACAACGGCAAGATTCGCATTCTTGCCGTCAGCGTGGCCGCGACCGGCCCTGCGTTGAAACCGGTCGCGCCGCTGTACGATTCTCTGGAACCGCGTCCGTAACGAGCGGCCGCGGACGTTTCGCGTTATCAGAGACCGAGGATCCATTTTCAGGCGCATCGAAGGCGCTACCTGATTCAACCCCACATTCGCGCCGGGATAAACCAGCATGCCTTCGCCCGGATAATTATTGGAGCTGAACGCGCTCTCTCCAATACAACAGGCCGGTTAATCCCAGGCTTTGGCTGACAAAATCGGCGAAAAAAAGTGCGTTGTAACTAAAAAAAGGCCACGCCGGAATTCAATCCGGCGTGGCCCGTAGGATCAAGCTATGGGTGTTGCAACAGAGCGAGGATCTGCTGAGGATTGGAGTTGGCTTGCGCCAGCGCCGCGATGCCGGCCTGCAGCTGAATCTGCTGCTGCGTCAGATTGGCCGACGCCGACGCCATGTCGACGTCCATGATGCCGGATTCAGCGGCTTCCGTGTTGGTCAACTGCGAGTTGGCCAGGTTGCTCGCGTAGTTCATCAGGTTTTCACCACGGCCCACGGCGGCCTGCGCGTTGCCGAGGATCTCCACCGAGTTGGCCAGCTGGTTCACCGCCGCCGTCGCCGTGCTGACGTTGCTGATGTTGGCCGTCGCGCCCGTGCCGTTCGCCGCCGAGCTCCGCACCGGGCCGCCGTTGGCGCCGGTGACGCCGTCGGACAAGCCGTAATCGGTGCCGCCCACGCTGGCCTGAGTTGCGCCCAGGCTGACCGTGAACGGGGCGCCGGCGCTCATGAACTGGATGCCTTGTTGGCCGTCGACATCGCCCGACGTGCCGGTCATCTTGAACGCGGCGATCTGGCCGAGAGTCGAATCGTTGTCGGACTGGATCGCGTTGTTGATGGTCTGCAGCGCCTGGTCGAGATTGCCCGCGTTGCCGCTGTTCAGCGTGACGTTGAGCGAATGGTCATTGCCGCTCGTGTCCACCGAGGAAAGCGTAACGGTTTGCGATACGTTCGGATTGGTGATGCCGGTGAACAGATACGGATCGCTGTCGGTCGCGTTTACGCTGGTCTGCGCGCCGGTGGAAGCGACGGTGTCGTTGGCCACGGTGCTCTGCGCCACCGCGTTGGTGGTGGAAGAAACGCCCGCCGTGCCGAAGCCGAACGCGTCGTTGGCGCCGTTGAAATTCACGCGGAAATTATCGCCCTGAGTCGAGGTGATCTCGATCGACCCGCCGTTATCCTCGGCTTCGAGACCCGCTGCCGCCGTCGCCGCGTTGCCCTGGAAGGCTGCGTTGAGATTGGCGATGGCCGTGGTCTCGTCGCCCGCCGCGGTGTAGCCGCCGACGACCGCGCCCAGATCGATGGTCGGGCCGCCGTTCAGCGAAACCTGCACGTCCTGCGTGGATCCCTGCGCGGCCGCGACGTTGGCAAACGCCTCACCCGCCGTGACCGAGGTGTAATCGAACGTTCCCGCCGTCCCGGCGTTGGCCGTGCTCGACGCGAAGCTGCCGAAGCCGAGCGCGTTCGCGGTGTCGCCCGCGGTCTGCACCTGGAAGGTCTGTCCGGGCTGTCCGCCGACGAACTGAATCGTGCCGCCGTCGTTGACCGCGGTGATGCCGGTGGCCGCAACCGTCGTATTGGCCGCGATCGCCGCGTTGATTTTGGCAACCATGGTGACGGCTGTGTCGGCGGTGCCGATGTTGACGCTCAGGTCATTGGCGTCGCCGCCGTTCAATCCCGCGCCGGTGATGCGGATCTGCACGCCGGTTTCGGCCGCCGCGGGAGCCGTGAAGGCGCCGGCTGCCGTCGCGGTCACTGCCGCGGACGTGCCCTGCGCGGTCGCCGCGTCGGAGAAGTTGCCGAGGAAGGCGTTGGCCATCTGGTCGCCGCCCTGGACGCTGAATGCGGTGTTGGCGGAGCTGAAGGCCAACTGCGTCTGCCCGGCCGGATTGGTGGTTGTCGCCGCGGTGATGTTGGCGTTCTGGAACGCCGTCGCCTGCTGCGTTCCGCCGTTGCCCGCCGCCTGGATGGCGCTGTTGATCGCGGTCACCAGCGTGTCGGCGTTGGTAACGCCGTTCAGGTTCACCGATAATGCCACGGCGTCGTTGCCGGAAGTGTTGGAGAAACCGGGGCCGTAGACGTAGAAGGTCGCCGTGTTGTTGCTGATCGACTGCTGGTTGCTCGCATTGCCCAGAATGTTCTGCACGCTGTCCACGCTGCCGTCGCCGATGTCGGTGCTGGTGTTGCCGGACGCCTGCACGCCTTCGAGGCCCAGGCTTTTCGCGTCCACGGTGGCATCGCTCAGGTTCACGTTCACCGTGCCGTTCTCGGTCGCGCTGATGCCGTTGGACGATTCGCCGCCGCCCACGAACACGCCCAGGTTGCTGGCCAGATTCCCGCCCTGGTTCAGGCCGATGGCCTGCGCCTGGCGGTTGACTTCCTGAATCACGCTCTGAAATTCATCGTTCAACACGCTGCGGTCGCCGGTAAAAGAGCCGGAAGCCGACTCGGTGGCCAGCGTGCGCGCGCGATCGAGAAGCTGGGAAATGTTGCTTAAGCCGCCGTCGGCAATCTGCAATTCGCTGTTGGCGTTGCTGGCGTTCTGAACGCCTTGTGTCAGCACGGCGTCATTCGACACGTCGCCGTTGGCCACCGCCAGGCCCGCCGCGTCTACGCCGGAATTGACGATCCGCAGGCCGCTGGTGACTTGCTGAGTAGTGAGGTCTAGCGAATTCTCTGTTTGCAGCAGGTAATTCTGCGCTTGCAGGGAAACCACATTGGTGACAGTTGAAAGCATGGAATCTTCTCTCCTTGAATGTTGTCCCCGGGAATCCTTTCCCGGAGTATTGTTCATGAACCTTATCGGAGAGGCGCGGCGAGTCTTGAAAAAAGGTTAAATGCCGCTCAAAATCAGTACTGGATCGAACGTCGATAGCAAGCCCCGCCTGGGAAGGCCGGGTTCGAGATTACGTGTTTCCTAAGCAAGTCCTCAAACTTTGCGGAACCCGCCCAGCAGCCGCTCGATTCCCTCCGCGCTCAGAGGACCGGCCGCCAACCGGTTCTGTTCGCCGGTCAGATGAATCTCCTTGCGCAGCACCGTGACCTGTTTCGGCGCGCGAATTCCGAGCTTCACCTGGGAGTGCGTGCATTCCAGAATTTCGATCTCGATGCCGTCCCCGATCAGCACCGCTTCTCCCGCCCGGCGTCGGATTACGAGCATGCCGGCTCCTGACCCACCGAATGCCGGTGCGAGTAGCGCTTATCCATGCGCACCGCCTGCACCGCGCGCCGCGATTGCGGATCGATCACCACCGGAGCCAGTAAATTCGCCGTCAACGGACCCTCCGGAGCCGCGGTAAGAATCGCCAGGCACACGACGTTTTCAAGCCGATCCGAACCGAGCAGACGCGCATCTTCCGGCGTCATCGCCAGCTCATATTGCGGATCGATCGCGCTGATGGGAACCGCGGGAAAACAAAGCTCCGGCGAATCGAGGCTTTCGAGGAACAGAATCGGCGCGACGCTCGGGCGTTCGATCAAGACGAATTTCCGCTGTGCTTCGAATCCCGGCAGACCGGCGGGAAATTCGATGACCGCCGCGGGATCGTACTCGAGCGGCCCAAATTGCCGCGTAAGAATCTCCGCCATCGCGGCGTTAGATGCACGCCGAATGCCAGTTGTGGCGCACGCACTCGTGCGTGCCGTGTCGAGACTCGTCTCGACACCTGCCACAAAAAATCGATCTACATTAAGTTATGGGCGCTCTGCTCCAAGACCTTCGCTACGCGGCCCGGACGCTGCTCCGCGCCCCCGGATTCGCCTTCATCGCCATTGCCACGCTGGCCCTCGGAATCGGAGCCAACACCGCGATTTTCAGTCTGGTCGATACCGTCCTGCTGAAGCCGCTGCCCTACCGCCAGCCGTCCCGCCTGATCGTCGCCTGGGATACTTATCTTCCGCAGGACAAATTTCTCCCGATGTTTCCCAAAATGGGAGTTTCCCCTCCCGAGTTGGAACTGTGGCGCGCCCAAAAAGATATTTTCAAAGAGACGGCGTGGTATCGCTACGTCCCTTACGAACTCGACCTGACCGCGCCTGATGCCGCGGCGCTCAGCATCCGCGCTGGCTTTTTTTCGACCAATTTTCTCCGCGTGATCGGCGTCGCCCCCGCGCTCGGCCGGGCTTTCGCCGATCATGAATCGCCCAACGCGGTTCTGTTAAGCGACCATCTCTGGCGCACGCGCTTCGCCGCCGATTCGAATATCGTGGGCAAAACCATTCGCTTGAACGACGACGGCTATTCCGTAATTGGCGTGCTGCCGCGTGATTTCAAATTTCCCGATTGGGCCGACCTGTGGCTCCCGCCCGGTCCGTTGAATGGCGATGAACTCACCAATCCCGTGCGCCACGCCGCCGGATTCATCGGACGCCTGAATGCCGGCGTAACCGCGCAGCAAGCGGAGGCGCGATTGACCGCGCTCTCGTCGCGGCTGGCGGCGGAAAATCCGAAAACCAGCACCGGCTGGGGCATGCGCGTCTCGAGCCTTCAGGACGACCTCACCGCGAACCTTCGTCCCGCGCTATTGATGCTATTCTGCGCCGTCGCGCTGGTGCTGCTGATCGCGTGCGGCAATGTGGCCAATCTTCTGCTGGCGCGCGCCAGCGGACGATCGCGCGAAATCGCCGTCCGCAGCGCCCTCGGAGCAGGAACCGGACGCATCGCGCGTCAGTTGCTGACCGAAAGCGTGCTGCTCGCAATGCTCGGCGGCGCAGCCGGATTAGCGCTCGGCGAGCTTGGATTGAAATTGCTTTCACCCCTCGCAACGCCCCTCGATTTCGGCGTGCTGATTTTCCTGCTGGCGATCTCGCTCGCCACCGGCGTCATTTTCGGCGCGGCGCCCATCGTTCAAGCCGTCCGCAGCGACACCAACGCGATCATCAAGTCCGGCTCCGTCGCCGGCGGCGGCGCCAACGGCATGCGATCCGCGCTGGTCGTCACCGAATTTGCGCTGGCCATGATTCTTTTGGCTGGCGCTGGGATTCTGGTAAAAAGCTTCGTGCGCCTGATGCACGTCGACCCCGGATTCAATCCACGCGGCCTGCTGACCATGCGCCTGGCGTTTCCCAAATCGCGCAACCCCGGCGTTCTGTTTCGCCGCCTCGAGGAGCGGGTGAAACAGATTCCCGGCGTCGACCAATTCGCGTCCACCAACGCCTTGCCGCTCAACCCCAACCACGGCAACGCCGGCCGCTTCAACGTGCCGGGCAGTCCGCTGATCAATCCCGATTCGCTTCCCGCCGCGCAGTTGCGCTCGGTCAGTCCCGATTATTTCGCGGCCATGCGCATCGCACTTCGTTCCGGCCGGCTTTTCGATCAGCGCGACCTGAATCAGCCCGTCGTGATCATCAATGAAAGCATGGCCCGGCAATTCTGGCCAGGAAAAAATCCGGTCGGCGAAAAATTCATCACCGGACCATGGGGCCCGAACCCCACCTGGTCGACCGTCATCGGCGTGGTCGCCGACGTAAAACAATTCGGCCTCGATTCCGAACCGAGCCTGGACGAATATTTCCCCGCGCTTTATCCCGCGACCATCATTATTCACACCGCGGGCGATCCCGCATCGCTTGCCGCGCCGGTTCGCGCCGCGATTCAAGCGGTCGATCCGGAGATTCCGGTTTCGGAAATTCGCACCATGGATCAGGTGGTCGCCGAATCGGCCGAAGCGCGCCGCTGGACCATGGCGCTGCTGGCATCGTTTGCCGCGCTGGCGCTGGCCTTGGCGCTGGTGGGAATTTACGGAGTGATGTCGTGGTCGGTAGCGCAGCGGACCAAAGAGATCGGTATTCGCGTGGCGCTGGGTGCATCCTCGCGCGAAGTCATCGGCGAAATTCTCGCGTCGGGAATAAAGTTGAGTGCGCTGGGAATCGCCATCGGCTCGATCTGCGCGCTAGCGATCAGCCGCCTGCTCGCCGGATTCGTCTTTGACGTGAGCCCCTTCGATCCCTTAATCTACGCCGCCGTCGCGTCGCTCATGTTCGTAGTCGCTCTCGCGGCCTGTTATCTCCCCGCGCGCCGCGCCAGCCGCGTAGATCCGCTGATCGCGCTGCGTTGGGAGTAAATCTTCATTTGTCGGCGGCCTTCGGGCGGTCCAATATAAATCGGTCGCGTGGCCCCTCCCCTTCGTAGAAGGCGAGCCGCCCGGGTACGCAAGAGATCACGGTACCCATTCCATTTCCGATCGTCGCCTTCAGCGCTTCGAGGAGGTCCATCCGGCTCGCGTCGAATCGGCGATCTTCCGAGACGACGTAGCATTCGCGCAGCGCTCCCCGCTTTGAGAGAGCCTCATACACGGCCTGTGGGTCGCCGTCGACGCGATGTATGAATCGCGAATCCCAATCGTCAAAGTGCGCCAGGCTTTGCCGAAGTTTGTCTCTTCCCTTTGCGGTCCCGATCAGCGCCCGATAACGGTCCCATTTACGAGCAACGACGAAAGCGGCGAATAGGCTCTCTTCGATTTGCAGTTCCACTTGCTGATTATTTCATCCCCAACTGATCGAACAAAAACGAAAACACATCCGCATCCTGCGCCACCCGTTCATTCAGCGCCGTCCCGAACCCATGCCCCGAGGTCGAGCTGGTCCGCAAAAATACCGGACGATTCGAATGCGTCGCCGCCTGCAATCGCGCCGTCATCTTGCGCGAATTCATCGGATCCACCCGGCCGTCGTTGGCGCCGGTTAAAAACAGCACCGCCGGATAGTCCGCACCATCTTTCACGTGCTGGTAAGGCGAATACGCGTACAGCGCCTGAAACTGATCGCGCTCCTTCACCGTTCCGTACTCGGTCACGTTGAAAACTCCGTTCGGATACGATTCCAGCCGCAGCATGTCGTAAATCCCGACATGGCTCACCACCGCGCGAAACAGATCCGGCCGCTCGGTCAGCGCCGCGCCCATCAGCAAACCGCCATTGCTGCCGCCTTCGATCGCCAGTTTTTCCGGGCTGGTATATTTCATCTTGATCAGCGTCTCCGCGCAGGCGATAAAATCGTCGAACACGTTTTGTTTTTTGGTCAGCATGCCGGCTTCGTGCCACGCTTCGCCGAATTCGCCGCCGCCGCGCAGATTGGCGATCACCCACACCCCGCCATGATCCAGCCACAATCTCCGGCGCACCGAAAAATCCGGCGATAAACTGATGTCGAACCCTCCATAACCGGTCAGCAGCGTCGGATTCGAGCCATCCAGCCTGGTCCCGCGCTGCCGCAAAATATTCATGGGAACGTGCGTGCCGTCTTTTGAGATTGCAAACGACCGGATCACCTCCACATCGCCGAACGAGGCCGGCGCCATCTCCGCCAGCGCCGTTTTTTTCACGCTTCCGTTCGCCGGGTCGTAGCGATACCACGCCGATGGCTCGGTATAGCTCTCGTTTTCAAACAGCAGCGCGCCGCCCACTTCAACCATTCCGCCCACCGAGGAGTCCGGCGGAATATCGATGCTGCGCTCCGGTTTTTCGCCGCTCTTGTCCAGCAGTTTCGACGGCCCGCCGGCCATGTAGCTCACATACAAATGACCGTTCACGGGCAAAAATCCATCGATCGAGCTTCGCCCCGGCGTCACCGCCGTCCTCACGTTTTGAAGCGAATGGTTCGGCCCCGGAACCTGCAAAACTTTGCCCATCGGCGCGTCTTTGTGCGACAGCAGGTACACCGAATCATCGGGACCGAACGCCGCCTCCGAAATCTGGTCCGAAAGCCGCGTGAGCTGATGCCAGCGTCCATCCGGATTGCGCAAATAGTGCAGATATTGGCCGCCGTCGCCGTCCGCCACCCGCGCCATTACGAACTTCCCGTCATCGGAAGTTTCCAGCTGCACCTCGGCGATGCGCGGGAATTCTTTGCCCAGCGCATACTGATCGTCGGAAGCCGGCGTACCCAGGCGATGAAAATAAATCTGCTGATAAAAATTCAGATCCGCTTCGGCGCGCTCGCCCTTGTGCGGATAGCGCGTGTACCAGAACCCGCTCGAATCCGCGTTCCAGGCCACGCTTCCGCCCGCCGTCGCAAAATTCACCCGCGGAACCTCGTCGCCGAGCTTTTTCCCCGTGGCCGCCTCGAACACCGAAACCGATCCGTCTTCGCTGCCGTTTTTCGAAAGCGAAACCGCGGCCAGTTTTCCGTCGAGCGACGGCACATAAAAATCGATCGACGTCGCGCCCGCCGGGTCGATCGCATTCGGATCGCAAACCGCCTGCGCCGATCCGGGATCCGGGCCATCCGGGCCCGAAGTGAGCCTCACCAGGAACGGCTGCAACTTCGGCGGTTGCCGCTCGATCGCAAACAAAACGCCGCCGCGAACCTGCAAATCGGAAAATCGCACCGATTGCGTTTTGTACAGTTCGTTCAGGCGGTCGATGATCGCCGCGCGCATCGGCAGAGCGTCCAGATAGGCGCGGGTGCGCGCGTTCTGCTGCTCGCTCCACTCGTGCACCTGGGGATCGGAGGCCGCCTCCAGCCAGCGATAATCGTCGGTCACTTTGACGCCTTGATAATCGTCGGTCACCGGTTTTTTAGGGGTCTCGGGAACGGGCGGCAGCTCCTGGGCGGCGCAGAACATAGTTAACGTAAAGAAAAATATACAGGATTTCATCACGATCCTTTCTTTAGCCTACTACTGGTCTTACGGCAAAGTTCTACAGCAAATCGCCCGAACCGACGATGGAATAACCGTGAATGAGAAACGAGGCGAGCCGCGATTTGCGCTGACGTCGCCGATCCGGGTGATTGTTCCCGGCGACGGCGGACACACCATCGACTCTACGTTAATCGATATCTCCGGCACCGGAATGCGATTTCTTGCTTCCGAATCGATGGAAGCCGAAAAGGTAGTCGCGATTGAAGTCGACAGCCGTCTGATCCTGGCGGAAGTGCGTTACTGCCAGCCGCGCAGCGGTCGGTTCGTGGTGGGA
>Ga0335073_10002831_pt1 | contig 23867 bp, 20 predicted proteins | sample Lox_Sample_22_FD_207093 | JGI IMG/M metagenome (GOLD analysis project Ga0335073, IMG submission 207093) | Soil microbial communities from Loxahatchee National Wildlife Refuge, Florida, United States - Lox_Sample_2.2 | ecosystem: Environmental > Terrestrial > Soil > Wetlands | place: USA... | reverse complement strand
GCGAGACCAGATTTAGTTCCAGTCCCTTTTCCTGTACGGGGTAACAGGCGAACGTAGATCGTACGCGCGCGAAGCGATACTTCCGCGGCACTGCTATCGAGATTGCAACGAGGCGGGGCTGCGCCGGAGGGAGTTAGTGGACCATTTCGGAGGCGAACACGAGCTGGACACCCTCGCTGCGGAGCCGTGGAAGCCCGTCGGCAAGCGCGGCGATGGTCGTGGGGCGCGGGTGGCCGATGGCAATGGCGGAGCCGTCGCGGCGCGCGGCGCGCGCGGCCAGCTCGAGCTGCGCGAGGATGGCGTCCTTGGTCTGAATGTCGTCGAGAAAGACCTTGCGCGAAGCCGACGGGACGCCCGCGCTTTCGGCGGCGTCGTAGGCGACGGTCGAGGCGGTGGTGCGGCTGTCGATGAAGTAAAGGCCGCGCTCGCGGATGGCCGCCATTACTTCATTCATGAGCTCGGGATCGGAGGTGGCGCGCGACCCTTCGTGATTGTTGACGCCGCCGGCGTGCGGCACGGTGGCGAGCATCGAGGCGAGAATCGACTTCACCTGGCTTTCGCTCATGCCGACGCGCAGCTCGACCGGCTCGGGCGCCGGGGCGCCGGGCTGCGATTCGGACTCGGCTTGCATTGGGAGATGCAGCATCACGTGGTCGCCGCGGCGATAGGCCTCGTCGGCGACTTCGGTTGAAAACTGGAGATTCGGCAGCACCGAGGCGGTGAGCGGAAAGGGCAGCGCGAGCAGAGTATCGGCCGCGGTGCGGTCGCCGCCGAGATCGTCAATGATGATCGCGAGCCGCGCAGCGCCGCCGCCGGGAGCGGCGCCTTGCGCGGGAGCACGAAGCGCGGCGCCGGAGGCGAGGCGGACGCGGACGACATGCGTACGGCTGCCGCGAAAGGCGAGCTCGATGCGGCTCCCCTCTGGAGACGAGCTTTCGGTGAAGGAGAGGTGGCGGCGCCGCGCAATCTGCGCGATCGCCTGGCCGAGCGCACCCATCTGCGAGGCGCTTTCGACCGAAATATCGACGTCGTCCGCGACGAGCCGCCCTTCGCCGCCATACCACGTCGGCTCAAGCTCGGGGCGAATCGCGATCTGAGCGTGGTGGTCGGTCGAGCGTTGCGCTGCGGCGACGACTTCCGCCGTGACGGCGCGCAACTCGCCGGTCGAAAGCGAGCGCTTCGCGCAGCCGATGAGAGAGACGAGAAGAATTGCCAGCAGAGCCGCGCGCGCGGCCAGCCCGCGACGGATCGGCATCAGCAAAGGAAACGAAGCGAGTGCAGCCTAGGCCGCCTTCTGCGCAGCAGGCGCGCCGAGGACTTCGAGGGCCTTCTTCACCACGGGATCGTCGAGCGAACTCGATGCGGGTGAAGGATTCTGGTCGGTGACGGTGAGCGAATCGTCGGGCGGCGGCAGCACTTCGTCGGTCGGAGTGACGCCGTCGACCGGAATCTCCTTGCCGCCGGGCGTGTAGTAATTCGCGACGGTGAGAATCAGAGCCGAGCCGTCGTCAAGTTGGATCAACTTTTGTTCGGACGCGACACCGTAGCTGCGCTGGCCGATCGCATCGCCGCGGTGGTTATCGGCAATCGCGCTCGCAACAATCTCGGCAGGGCCGGCGGTGCCGATGCCAATGAGGACGGCGATCGGCTGGGTCCAAACCACCTTCGAAGCGTCGGCGGAGGAAATCAGGGGAGCCGCCGTCTGGCCCTTCAGCGAAGTGATCGTGCCGGAGGAAAGAAAGAGCTGCGCGGCCGCGATGCCTTCCGAATCCTGGCCGAAGGCACAATCGCGCAGATCGAGCACGAGCTTGTGTACGCCCTGGTGCTGGAGCTGTTCGAGGTCGTCGCGCAGCGCCTTGGTGCTTCCGGGGCCGAAGTCTGCGACGTGGATGTATTCGACGTCGCCCGGCAGCTTATCTTCGAGGATCTTGGGAGGCGCGAGCCTGGCAAGCGTGATGGACATGTCCTTCGGTTCAGTCTGGCCGCGACGGATCACGGAAAGTTTCACGACCGCGCCTGGATCGCCGCTCAGCAGAGCGTTTGCCTGTTCGATGCCCATCTGGCCAGTGGTGAAATCGCCGATTTTTTCGATGATGTCGCCAATTTGCAGGCCGACCTTCTGCGCGGGGCTATCGGGCAGCGTGGCGATCACGCTGATGTAGCCGGCACGCTTGGTGAGGGCGAGGCCGGCTTCGGCCTTCGCGGGCTCTTTGCTCTTCTCGGCGTAATCCTTGTACTCGAGGGGGCTGAGGTAGCTCGACTGCGGGTCGAGCGAATCGAGCAGGCCGTGGAGGGCGCCGCTGGTCACCTGGTGCATGTCGGGCTCGTCGACGTATTCGGTCTGGATCTTGTCGAGGACTTCGCTGTACACGGTGAGCGCGCGGAAGGACTTGTCGTCTGACGAGCGGCCGCGCACGTAGCCGACTGCGACGAAACCGAACACCACAGCCGAAAGCAGAATCACGATGTTTCGAGTGAGAGAGCTCATGCCTATTCCTTTTCCCGCCCCAGCAAAGCGTGCGCCGACGAAGCCCGATTATACCATCGAAGGGTCCGAGCGCACGGATTCGGCCCCGGGGCTGCTCCTGGCGCGCAAGAGGCTACAAAATAGCCCTGAAAAGCTCTATTTGTGGGCGAACGTCTGCCGCACGGGAGCCATCTCGAGCGAATCGAGAGCCGAGAGGGGCATGGCCGCGGTGACGTACGTCTGCGAGATGCGGTCCTGCCACGTGAAGCGGTCTTCGTCCCACAGCGCCCAGACGAACCCGAGCATCAGCGTGGCGCCCGCGAGGACGTAGCCGAAGCTGCGCCACAGAAGCTGCCGCGTGTCCGGCAGGCTGCCGTCGAGGCGGACGATCGTCAGGTTGCGGAGCTGCATTCCCGGCGTGGCCCCGGCCAGCGTGGTGAAGAGCGAGAAATAGAGCGAGTAGAAGAGGAAGCCGACGATCAGGTAGACGACCGCGTCCATCTTGTCGATCACGATCTGGCCGCCGAGCGAGCGGAACAGGCCGAGGAACCCGGCGAGCGTCAGGCCGAGGAACAACGCATCGAGAATTCCCGCGCCGCAGCGCTCGGCGCAACTGGCCACGGGAACGAGCGCCGTCTGCGGGCGCGCGCGATCGTGCGGGCTGCTGACGAAATCGAGCTCGGATTGGATGCAGATATCGACGCGCTCGTTGGCACGCGGGCGCGCGGCCGGGCGGAGGCGCTTTCGCGCGCGCGGCTCGTCTTCCGCCGCAGATTCGATCGGGGTCTCAACGGCACGAGCCACAGCTGCCGCAGCCGTAGCAGATGACGCGCTGCGCCGTTGTTCGCGGAAGGGCAGCCCTGATTGGGAGTCGTCCGGGCGCGAACGGCCGCGACGCGCACGATATTCTTCGAGGCGGCGTGAGACTTCGCGGCGCCATTCGGGCTCCGCGGCGTCTTCGGATACAACATCGCCCGCGGCTACGGGTTGAAGCTCTTCTTCGTTTTCAGCGGGAACTTCGCAGAAGGTGCAGTGCCGGTTGTCGTCCACCAGCAGCGCCCCACACTTCGAGCAGATTCTTATCACTGGTCCGTTTTGCGCTGCGGAGATTCCAGTGTCGGAATGCGGAGATCATAGCACGGCGGCATTCGGCGAAACAGGTGCCTGTGAAGGTCGAATGCGCGTATGAGGCAACTCGCGAGGGCTCGCCGCGGAGGACTCAATTCACCGCGGGGGCGACGGCAATCGGCTGAGGCGCCCCGCGCAGTTCTACGAATTTTTCGGGTGCGCAGCAGGCCGAGCCCAGCCGCGCCAGGTCGCGCTGCATCTGCGGCAGGCTTTTCAGGTGCGTGAGGGTCGCGCGAAGGATCTCGGCGGCCACGGGCTCGCGCGGAGTGGCGAGACGATAGTGCATCCAGCGGCCGTCGCGACGCGCGGCGACGACGCCGACCCGGCGCAGATACGCCAGATGGCGCGAGACCTTCGGCTGGCTGATGCGCAGAATGCCGACGAAGTAGCACACGCACACTTCGCGGTCGGCGATGAGATTGAGCAGCCGGAGGCGCGTGGGATCGGCGAGGGCGCGGAAGAGATGGTCGAGAGAATTACGGTTGGGTTGCGTGGCCACGGATCGAGTATAACACATTCGCCTTGACATATATGAGGGAGAAGGCTAGGCTCGACATATTCGCACAAGCGAATATATATGGCGAGGCGATCATGAAAAATGGTGAAACGGTGCAAGCGTTGAAAGCCCATCTCGCGATCAACGTGCGAAACGTGCCGGACAGCATCGAGTTCTACCGGCGGATGTTTGGAATCGAGCCGTCGAAGGTCCGGACCGGCTACGCGAAATTCGACTTGGCGAATCCGCCCCTGAATTTCACGCTCAACGAGGCGGCGTTCGGCGAGCGCGGGGCGCTTTCGCATCTCGGCATTCAGGTGGCCACGTCGGACGAAGTGTGGCGGACGCGCGACCGCTGGATTGGCGAAGGGCTCGCGCCGCGCGAAGAGCGGAGGGTCGAGTGCTGCTATGCCTCGCAGGACAAGGCGTGGGTGCGCGATCCGGACGGCAACGAGTGGGAAGTCTTCATCGTCCTTGAGGACAATCTGCCGGAAAAGAGAGACGCCGAGCGATCGTGCTGCGGCCCCGAATGCTGCACGCCCGAGGCGGGGGAGAGGCGATGACGGCCACTCACGGGCGCTACAACGTGCTGTTTCTCTGCACGGGGAACTCGGCGCGGTCGATCATGGCCGAGGCGATCCTCAACCGTAAGGGCAAGCCGACATTCACCGCTTACAGCGCGGGCAGCCACCCCGCCGGGCGGGTTCGGCCCGAGGCACTCAAGCAGATCGAACTCGCGCATCTCTCAACGGAAGGCCTGCGCAGTAAGAATTGGAACGAGTTCGCAACGCCCGGAGCGCCCCAAATGAATTTCGCCTTCACGGTCTGCGACAACGCGGCTAAAGAATTGTGCCCGATCTGGCCCGGCCAGCCGATGACGGCGCACTGGGGCGTCCCGGATCCCGCGGTCGTGACCGGCACGCCCGAAGAGATCGAGCGCGCCTTTCGCGAGGCCTTCATGATCCTCGACCGGCGGATCAGCCTCTTCCTTTCCCTGCCCCTTTCCAGCCTGGACAAGCTCGCGATCCAGCGAGAAATCGACCGCATCGGCAAGCAAGAATGAGGCGCCTCGGGCTCCGGCAGCGGGTCGCGGCCGAATGCATCGGGAGTGCTTTCCTCGTGGCTGCGGTCGTTGGATCGGGAATCATGGGCGAGCGGCTCGCGGGAGGGAACGTTGCGATCGCGCTGCTGGCGAACACGATCGCCACCGGCGCGGCGCTGGTCGCGTTGATCCTTGCGCTCGGTCCGATTTCCGGTGCGCACCTGAATCCAGCCGTAAGCCTGATGGAAGCATGGCGAGGCACGCTGCCCTGGGGCGAGGCGAGCGCATACATGCCGTCGCAGATGGCGGGCGGGGCGATCGGAGCCATCGCGGCAAACGTGATGTTCGGAGTGGGGTCGGTCTCGCTATCTCATCACGCGCGGAGCGGGCCGGCGCAAGTCTTCAGCGAGTTCGTCGCAACGCTCGGACTGCTGGTTGTGATCGGCTGCTGCTCGCGTTTTCAACCGAAGGTAGTGAGCGTCGCCGTGGGAGGCTACATCGCGGCAGCGTATTGGTTTACGGCGTCGACTTCGTTCGCGAACCCCGCCGTGACGATTGCCCGAGCACTCAGCGACACGTTCGCCGGGATCCGTCCGTCCGACGTACCCGGATTCATCGCCGCGCAGCTTGTTGGCGCGGTGGCGGCGACGACCCTTCTCGGATGGCTTGTGCCAATCAAGGTCCAAGCAACCGCGGCGGCCGCTCCGCTCGAATCCGCCGACTAGAAGGCTGTGCGAAATTCCTCGCTTTCACCCAGCAAGCGGCAGGTCGATGATTGCGGCAGCGGGAGGCGCGTGTTAGGCTCGCTTTCTCTTTTTCTCCGGCGATGCACAACGTCACGCGCTCGAAAACCGCCCGCACGATCGTCTTTCCCGCCGGGCTGCTCGCAATTCTTCTCGTTTCGTTTGCGACGGGGCGCGCGCTGCCGGCACAGGCCAGCCGCCAGGCGTCACCCATTAAGCCGCTGTCGCCGGGGGGCGAAGCCACGCTCGAGGCCGATCAGCAGCGCGAAGTTGGAAAAATGTTCTACGCCGACGGGCACGTCGACCTAAGTTATGAGAACGCGCGGCTGCGCGCCGATCACGTCGAATACGACAGCGAGAACCAAGTCGTCGCCGCGCGCGGGCACGTGCAGCTCGATTACCTGACACAGCATGTGGAGGCCGACGACGCCAGCTACAATCTGCGCAACGGAAGCGGCGTATTCCATCACGTGCACGGGACGTTTGCCATCCAGCGGCGCCCGCAACCGAACCTGCTCATCAGCCCCAATCCGCTCTACTTCGACGCGGAGGTCGCCGAGCGGATCGATGAGAATACGTACCGGATCCGCAAGGCGTGGCTCACCGTGTGCGATCCGGAAAAGCCGGTGTGGAAGTTCTACGCGCCCGCGGCGACTATCCGGCTGAAGAAATCGGTGCGCCTGGAGAACGGCAACTTCCGTGTGTTCTCGGTTCCTGTGCTCTATCTTCCGTATGCGACTATACCGGTCGAGAAGCGCCGCGATTCAGGATTTCTGGTGCCGGACCTCGGCAATACCTCGCAGAAGGGCTATACGATCGGCGATTCGGTCTATTGGGCGCCGCTCGACTGGCTCGATCTGACGCTCGGCGCGAACGACTATACGAAGCGCGGCTGGAGCCAGCGCGCCGAATTCCGCATGAAGCCGTGGGAAAACACGGATTTCGACGCCACGTACGTCGGCGTGATCGACCGCGGGCTCGAGGAGCCGGATGCGCCGCCGATCAAGCAGGGCGGGCACGAGACGAAGGTGCTTTTCACCTCGGAGCTGCCGGGAGGCTGGCGCGCGGTCGCCGACCTCGATCAATTGACGTCGCTCACGTTTCGTTTGGCGTGGTTCGAGACATTTTCGCAGGCGGTGAACTCCGAAGTCCGGAACACGGCGTTTCTCGAGAACAACTTCGACGGCTTCAGCCTGGGGCTTGCGGCGCTGAGTTATCGGAACTACCTAAGCGCCACGCCGCAGAATTCGATCACGCTGCGGAGCGCGCCCGAACTGCGGTTCGGCTCCGTGGATCAGCAATTTTTCAAGCGGCTGCCGTTTTACTTTTCGTTCGACGCGTTTACGGGCGGCGTGGATCGCGCCGAGAGCATCACGCCGTTCCAAACGCCTGGATTCGTCGAGCGGAGCGAGCTGGCGCCGAACGTCTCGCTGCCGCTGCACTTCGGCTCGTGGTTCAACGCGACGCCGAGCTTTACCTTCCGCTCGACCTATTACGGCGGCCAGATGCTGGGCGGGGCGTTCGTCGACGAAGGGTTTTTTCGCAACACGGAGGAGTTTTCGCTCGACATGCGCTTCCCGGTGATCGAGCGCGTGTGGGACCACGGCGACACGAAATGGAAGCACACGATCGAGCCGTTCGCGGTCTACAGCTACGTCAGCGGCGTGAACGATTTCGGGCGGTTCGTGCGCTTCGACGAGGACGAAACTCTGACGGACACGAACGAGGTGGAATATGGCATCACGCAACGATTGTTTCGCCGCAAGGGATCGGGCGAGTCGCAGGAATTCATCACGTGGCGGCTCGTGCAGAAGTATTTCTTCGATCCGACGTTCGGCGGGGCGCTGGTGCCCGGGCAGCCCAACGTCTTTCAGACGCTCGACTCGATGACGCCGTTTGCGTTCGCCGATTCGGCGCGGCGCTTTTCGCCGATCGTGAGCGACCTGAAGATCGAGCCGGGCAGGCGTTTCGATACACAGGTCATCGTCGACTACGATCCGATCCGCAACCGGCTTTCGGCGATCGGCACGCTGCTGAAGCTCAAGCCGTACAAGGAATCGTTCATCACGCTGGCGCACTTTTCGGTACTGAATTTGCCGCTCAATCCGGAGCCGCCGCCGCCGAATTTCACGCAGCGCTCGAACCAGATCCGCACGCTCTTCGGCTACGGCGACATGAACCGGCGGGGATGGAACCTCGAGGCGGGCGCGAGTTACGACTTCACGCTGAACCAATTTCAGAACCAGATCGTCGAGGCGTCGTACAACGGCAATTGCTGCGGCGTCGGATTCGAATACCGGCGATTTTCGTTCGGCACGATTCGCAATGAGAATCAGTACAGCATCGTGATTCGCATCGCGAATCTCGGATCGGCCGGGAACCTGCGGCGGCAGGAGAGGATTTTCTAGCGATGCGTTGTGCTCCAGGGAAGCCGTAGCGGGACAAACAAAGAGCCGGCGAGCCGCCGGCGCTACAGTGAGACCGGCAGCGCCGGGCGATTTCGCATCAGCCGCGTGCCGGCCCAGAAACCGGCTGCGCCCATGAGGAACCCCGCCAGCACGTCCGCCACGTAGTGATAGCGCCCGTAGACCGTTGCGACGCACATGCACAGAAAAAACGGCAGGCAAACCCAGAAGAACCACCGGCGATAGCGCCACGCTGCGAGCACGGCGACCGTTCCGCCGGCCACATGCGCCGACGGAAACGCCGCGCCGTGCACGCGCCCGAAGCGCTCGATCCAGCCGATCAGCGCGGTGCAGCTGCCGCCGGCGAGCGGCTTCGTCTGCAGGCTCGCGAGCGAATAGTATGGGCTTTCGATCGGCAGCAGAATCGCGACCGCGTAGATCGAATAGTTCGCGATGGCCGTCGAGACCATCACGGTCCAGAACGCCAGCCGCTCGCGGCGCGCGTAGAGAATCGCCGGCAGGGCGACGAGATCGAGGAAGTAGGTCATGTAGGCGAATTGCATGAAATCGTTGAGCGGCGGCGAGGCGAAGCGCGCGAGCCACACGGAGGGGTGCACGCCGGTGAGCGCGTAGTCGAACGTAACGAGCCAGCGATCGAACCAGCCGGGAAAGATCGCGTGGACCAGCCCTTGCAGCTCCTCGAAACAAAAGATGTAAAGCGGCAGGGGATACCAGTGGCGCGCGAGTCGCAGAGCCTCGCTTTGCGAACGCGCGGCGCGCACGGCCAGCGCGACGATCGCAGCCGCCACCAGCAGGTGAATCGCAAAGTAGCGGCCCGCGTAGGGAATATTGCGGTGAAATACGGCGACGATCGTTTCGAGCCAAGCGAAATACGCGAGCGTGACCCACTCGAAAGCGCCGCAGCTTTCGCGCACGCGATCGAGCCAGCCCGTTCCCTCGCTGGCCTGCGCGAAATCGGGCTCAACGACGACCCACGGAATGGCCTGCTCGCCGGAAATCTCCCCGCGGGTTTCCGGTCGCGAGAGTCTCACCGCATCTCCCGCGCGGAAATGAGGTTCTGGCGCGGCGAGGGCTCGGCCGTCTTCCAGATGCAGACGCGCCAATCGCTCGCGGGCACTCCGTGCCGGCGCACTTCGGAATTGGCGACGCGTTCGAGGCTGATTTCGGGATTCACGGCGACCGGATGGCCCACGGCTTCGAGCATCGGCAAATCTGCGAGGCGATTTCCGTAGGCGTAGCTGGCGGCCAAGTCGAGATCGTACTGAATGGCGAGGCGCCGGATTGCGCGCGCTTTTGCGTCGTCGCGCAGATGCTCGCCGGCCAGGCAGCCGGTCCAGCGGCCGTCGCGAACTTCGAGCTCGGTCGCGCACGCCTCGACCGTGCCCGGCAGGCGATTTGCCGCGGCGCGCGCCAGTGGAGCAAGCGTGCCGCTTACGAGGAACACGCGGTGCCCGCGAGCCTGATGCCAGAGCACGCGCTCGCGGCCCAGCCGGAAAAATTGCAGCGAATCCGCGTCGAGAGAAGACCCCCAATCGGCGGCGAGAAGCTCGCCCAGCCCGCGAAGGTAGCGCTTGTTTTCGAAGGTCGCCGCGTAAGGATTGCGCCAGGCCGTCCGCGTGAAATGGCCGAGCCAGGCGGCGAGGTGGCCGCCATCGATCTTGTCGCCCGCGGCGAGCCAGGCGATGAAACGCCATTCGAGCGAAGGCGATGGCAGCAGCGTGCCGTCGAGATCGAAGAACGCGGCGATTTGTTGCGGCGCGCTCATCGGCTCAACGCGGCGGCCAACGGCTTGCGCACCGGCCTCTCGGCTGCAAGGTAGCGCCGCCCCTCCCAGAGCACCGGGACGGCGCGGACCAGGCAGAAGGCGACTGTGAGCGCCGTAAGAACACGCCCCGCGCTCAGCAACGCGTACGCCACCGGATCGCTGAGCCACGCCGCGAACCACGGGCCGAGTGTCGCGTTCGAAATCAGTCTCGCCGGATGCCGCAGCGCCAGGAGCAATCCGAGATAGCAGAAGCAGACGCATTTCAGCGCGGCATAGGCGGCGCGGCTCGCGCGCGAAGCGACGAGCCTCCGGCCCCACGCGCTTTCGAGCATCGAGTTGCCCGGGAAGCCGCCGCGTCCGGCGCGCGCGGCGAGGCCGCGGAGAAAATCGGTGGAAGCGCCACGCACGAAAAACACGACCGGAACCCACAGCGAGATCAATCCCGCGACCGCGAAGCACATGAAGAAGAGATTCTCCACCACGCGGTCTCCCAGGATGTCGAGCTGCGCGCCGAGCGGCGTCGCGAGTCCCCGACTGCGCGCGAGATAGCCATCGACGCCGTCGAGCGCGATGGCCGCCACGGTCAGTGCCACCGCTGCCAGATTCGCTGCGAGCACGTCTTCACCGAGCGTGAACAGCGCCACCGCGGCAAACGCGGCAGCGACTCTCGCGAGCGTGACCTGATTCGGCGTCATCCTGCGTCTCCGGCAGCCTCTCCGCAAGAATCTTCGAGCCCGCCACCGCACCCGGCGAGCACTGTCGCCGTCTGCGGTTCCAGCGGGCGGGCCCGCACTTTCGCTAAGGCACATGCGATGCCAACGCGCCGGCCGGGAAATCCGCCATAATTTCAACACTTGGAAGACGCCGCTGCGCGGTGCGCTTCGACCGGCTGCTGCGTTTTCCTTCCAGTTGGCGGAAACGCCCTGCGTCACTTGCGCCTTTCGTAACCCAAAAAGCGGTGGCGCACGTCTAAGGGATGTGGTCAAATCACGCTTTGCCTAGCGCCCGGTGTGGGGCCGGGAGTAGGTCTCCCCTGAGGGATTGGAGAGAATTCGAATGTCGGTAGCCGTACTTGCTGGTTTGTTTGTGTTCATCGCTGGATTGGGGTCGTTCCTGTCGCCATGCGTTCTGCCGTTGGTCCCCGGCTACCTTTCGATGCTATCGGGCGTCGGGGTGGAGCAGTTGAGGGAAGACGAATCGGGAGCCAGCAAGCTCCTGCCTCCGGCCTTGGCCTTCGTCGTCGGCTTGTCGTCGGTGTTTATTACGATGGGAGCGACGGCGAGCGCCGTTGGACACTTCTTGCTCCAGCATCGCAACCTTCTGGCCCCGGTAGCCGGCGCGCTGATCATTCTCTTCGGTTTGCACCTGATCGGCGTGCTCACCAAGCTTTCGGTCAAGGTTGGACTGATCATCGGCATCGTGCTCGTCGCGATTGGCCTGTTCCTGAATTTCCGAACCAGCGCACCGCTGCCGGTCCAGCCGGTGGACCTCTACGCGGTGTCGCTGATCTTTCTTTTTGGCCCTGCGCTGACGCGCTGGCTGAACCGCGACGTTCACCTGCGGGACGTCGGCGGAAAGAGCCCGGGCATCGTTAGCGGCTTCCTTCTTGGCTTTGCGTTCGCGCTCGGGTGGACTCCCTGTATCGGGCCGATTCTCACGACCGTTCTGGCGGTCGCGGCTTCGCGCGGGAGCGTGAGAGATGGCGTCATCCTTCTCACGCTGTACTCCGCCGGCCTTTCTATCCCGTTCCTGCTGACTGCGGTGGGGGTCGGGCGCTTCATGAGGTTCTACAAGAAGTTTCGGCGCCATCTCCACACGGTCGAGGTTTGCAGCGGAGTTCTGCTGCTATTGATCGGCGCGTTGATTTTCACGAACGGCCTCACGATGGTCTCGGGTCGGCTAAACGGATTCAGTCTGGACACGTGGCTCGAGAAAATAATGCCCGCAAGCGTCCAGAAATGGTTTGCCAGAGACGAGAATCCGGTTGGCGGGAGCGTCGACGCGAGTGCGAACCTTCCGCCCGCGCCGGCTGTCACCTTCAAGGATCTCCAGGGCGGCACCATGGACCTTTCCAGCTTGAAGGGCAAGGTGGTGCTGCTGAACTTCTGGGCGACCTGGTGCGAGCCTTGCCGCGGCGAGATTCCCATTCTCATCGGCTTGCAGGACAAGTATTCCGGCAAGGGCTTCACGATGCTCGGCGCGTCGATGGATGAGGACGGCGCGAAAGCGGTCGATCCGTTCATTCACGACAATCATTTCAATGTCGAGGGCAAACAGGAGACGATGGACTACCCGATCGTACTCGGGAGCGACGCCATCACCGACAAGTTCGGGGGTTTGCTCGGCATGCCGACCAGTTATCTGATCTCGCGCGACGGCAAGATCGTGAAGAAGTACATCGGCGTCGTCAACGAAGCGCAGATCACCAAGGACATCGAGAGCCAGCTATGACCTCAGCCAAGTCGATTCGCAATCTCATGCTCGCAGGCGCTTGTGCGCTTGCGTGGTCGGTGGGTTTCGGCGCCCATGCGGTCGCTGGCGCGCAGGAGGCGCCCACGCTGACTCCGGCGCAGGTGGTGAAGACGCAGACGTACGTGTCGCTCGAGCCCGTGCCGCGCGGGAAGAATTTCGAGGTTGCGGTCGTGGTCGATATCAACGCCGCCTACCACATGAACTCGCACAAACCGTCGCAGACCTACCTGATTCCGACGACGCTCACGCCGCAGCTTCCCGACGGCATTACTCTGGTCGACACGATCTATCCGCCGGGGCACACGAAGAAGTTTTCGTTTTCGGATAATCCGCTCAACGTGTACGCGGGAAAGATCACGCTGCGGATGAAGCTCGCCGCGGGTGAAAAGGTGGCGCTGGGCGACACCGAAATTCCGATCACGCTGCGCTATCAGGCCTGCAACAGCTCGGCATGCCTGCCGCCCGTGAAAATTCCGCTCAAGGCCTCGCTGAAAGTGGTCGAAGCGGGAAAAGCGGCGCACACCGTGCACCCGGAGATCTTCTCCGCCGGCAGGTAAAGCTCATCCATGTTGTCAGGTTTTGTAGGGGCGGGTCTCAGACCCGCCCTTTCTTTTTGGGATTGGCCTACCGTAAGAACTTTGCGGGCCGTTGCTTCTAGGCGGCGCTTCCCTGGCTCTGCTTGAGGAATTCGACTGCCTTGCGCAGTCGCGTGACGACGCGCTCTCGCCCCAGCGCGACCATGGTATCGAAGAGCGGCGGCGCCACGGCGCGCCCGACGATCGCCACGCGCGTCGCGTTGATCAGCACGCCCGCCTTCACGCCCTCCGCTGCGGCCACGGCGCGCGAAGCGGCGTCGCACGCATCGTGATTCCAATCGGGCAGTGCGGCGAGCGCACCGGCGAGCTTCGCGAGCATCCCCGGCAGGCGCTCATCCTTCCAGAATTTCTCGCGCGCCGCCGCCTCGTACTCGAAATCGTCCGTGAAAAACGCGCGCGCCCACGACGTGAAATCGCCCAGCAGCCGCGTCCGCGGCCGGATCAGATCGACCGTCCGCGCGAACCAGGCGCGGTCCTTGCTCGCCTGCGAGCCCTCCCACAATCCCGCGTGCTTCAGTTGCGCCTCGACGTAAGGCAGCAACTCCTCGATCGGCAGCTTCTGCTGATACTCGGTGTTGAACCATTCGAGCTTTGGGCGATCGAAGACGGCGTTCGTGCGGCTCACGTCCGAGAGGCTGAATCGCTCGACCATCTGCGCGGTGCGCAGAACTTCCGAATCGCCGCCCGGCGACCAGCCCATCAGCGCGAGAAAATTGCGAAACGCTTCGGGCAGAAAACCCTCCTCGGCGTACGATCCCACGCTGGTCGCGCCGTGGCGCTTCGAAAGGCGCGTGCGGTCCGGCCCCAGAATCAGGGGCACGTGCGCGAAGACGGGCGCCGGCGCTCCGAGTGCGGCGTAGAGCAGCGCCTGCTTCGGCGTGTTCGACAAATGGTCGGCGCCGCGAATCACGTGCGAGATGCGCATGTCGACGTCGTCGACCACCACGCTGAGCTGGTAGGTCGGCAGGCCGTTCGAGCGCAGCAGGACGAAATCCTCGATCTCCTCGTTCTGCACTTCGCGCGGCCCGAACACCGCGTCTTCGAAACCGGTCGCGCCCGTGCGCGGCACGCGAAAGCGGATCGCGCGCGGAATGCCCTCACGCTCCTTCGCGGCGCGATCAACGTCGCTCAGATCGCGGCAGGGGCATGCGACGGCCTTCTGGGCTTTCGGCCCCTCGGCGTCCCCTTCGCTTTCCTGTTCTTCGGCCGGAGCGAAGTCGCCTCCGGCGTATGCCGAGGCCTTGCAGTAACACGCGAAGGCCGCCCCGCTCGCGAGCAGGCGCTCGGCAGTCTCCCGGTACATCTCGAGTCGCTGCGACTGGTAGAACGGCCCTTCGTCCCACTCGATGCCGAGCCATTTGAGGTCGTTAAGGATGCCGTCGACCAGTTCGGGTTTGTTGCGCCCGAAATCGGTATCTTCGATCCGTAGTAGCAGCGTGCCGCCCTCGTGGCGGGCAAAAAGCCAGTTGAAAAGCGCCGTGCGGGCGCCGCCCACGTGGAGATAGCCCGTCGGCGACGGGGCGAAGCGGACGCGTGGTTCTTGTGTGGAAGCCATTCGGGATCGTCAGCAGTTTCGCAAGAGATTCATCTTAGCGGAAGGGCGAATCAAAATCGAGGGCCGCAAAGGCGTAACTTCATCGAGGTATTGCACTTGATACTCAGAGACTTGGAAGTCACCGTCTTGACCGGGCCGCGAAGGCGGGGATACTCTTGCGTGCCAAAAGTAGGAGGCGGCCCGAAGCCAAGCACCGTCTGCCGCGGATGTTACCGCAGTACCACGTAAGGTGACATCCACGAAACTCGACTGGACACGGCCACAGGGCACCTGCGGATTTTCTGATATTCTCGTCGAAGTTGGGTTGGTGACCCCGGAGCGCCACGTTGGGATTGCACGTTACTTCTACATATTTGGTTCTCCTGGCGAGCACGACCCTGCTCGCGACGTTTTTCTTCTTTCTTTACCGGCTCAAGCATCAGGAATACCTGCTGGCCTGGTCGACGGCCTGGTCCTTCCTGGCCCTGCACTTCGTGACCGGAGCCACGTTTTTCTTCCTTGGCCCGAGCGCGTTGCAGCGCTTTCTTGCCGTGGTCAACGAAACGGCGCTCGTGCTTTGCGCGCTGAGCTTCTACGCAGCCGCTCGCCTGTATTCAGGGCTCCGGCTTCCTTATCGCGTGATGGCCGCGGTGGCCGCAGTCGGTTTCGTGTGGGCCTCGGCGCACGCCGTGCACTGGACGCACGTTCCGGTTGTCCTCGGCATGGGCATGATCCTCTTTTTCGTCGGCTATACCTTCTGGGAAGAAGGCCGGAAGCAGGAAGCTCGCGTCGACTTGATGCTGGCGATCACATTCGCCGTATGGGGCCTCCTCGGCATTTCGGCGCTGTTTGTCCCCGCGAGCAATTCGATCGGCGGGATCGATCTGTTTCCGCTGATGTTCCTTCCCGAGCTCTTCACCTCCGGGCTGATGGTGATGGCCGTGTACGAGGAGGAACGGCGTCGCGTGGAGCGCAACATGCTCGCGCTCTCGAACCTGAACCTTGCGGCGTCGGGCTTCGCTGGCGGTGAGATCCACAAGATGCTCGGGCAGGCGCTCGATCGCGTGCTCAACGTAGTCCGCATCCCCGCGGGGATCCTCTGCGTACAGCAGGCCGAGCCGCGCGCGATGAACTCCGTAATCGTCACGGGACTCGGCGAATCTCTCGCGCAAACGATTCACGAAGGCAATCTCGACGAGTATCTGGTGAACCTTATCGCCCGCCTGGGTGGGCTCGTGGTGTTTCGCGATTTGCCGCGCGACGCCAATTGGGAAGCGCTCGAGCAGGAGGAGTCGTTCCGCCAGGCGCGGCAACTGCTGCTCGGGCAGGGCCTGCGCACGGCGGTCGGCATCAGCCTGCAGGCGAAGGGTCGCGTCTTCGGCGCGCTGCTGCTCGCGACGCCGGACAATCGCGGATTCACTCCCGCGGAGCTTCGTTTGCTGATGGCGCTCGGCCAGCAGATCGGCATGTCTGTCGAGAACAGCTACCTGATGCAGCAAACCGCGCGCCGCACCGAAGAGCTGCACGTCCTCAACGAAATCGGCCGCGCGCTCAATTCGACGCTCGAACTCGACGCGTTACTCGAGCGAATCTATTCCGAAATGCGGCGCGTCCTCGATGTCACCAGCTTTTTCATAGCTACGTATGATTCGCGCGTGTCCGAGGTCCGCTTCGAGATCGAAGTCACCGACGGCGAGCGCCGTCCGAAGCGAACGCGCCCCGCCGGCAACCACTTCGTCGAATACGTGGCGCGCACGGCGCGCCCGGTGATCATCCGCGAAAACTTCTGGGACGAGACGAAACGCCTCGGCATCGAGCCTCTGCGCGACATGGGTTCGGTCTGCGCCGTGCCGCTGATCCTGCACGACCAGCCGGTCGGCGCGATGGTGATTCACAGCCAGAAAGAGCGCGTCTTCGACGAGGGCCACATCGAGCTACTGGCGCTGCTTGCGAGCGAAGCCGGCATCGCGATCGAAAACGCGCGTCTTTTCTCCGCCGAGCAGCGCAAATCGCGCCAGTTGACGCTGATCAACAACGTCTCGAGCCACGCGATCACAACGCTCGATCCGGACGAGATGCTTGCCCGCATCGCCGCCGAAGTCGAAAATCATCTGCCGTACGACCACATCGGCATCGCCATTCTCGATTACGCCGCGAAGGATTTGGTGGTTCGCGCCGAGGCCGGCACGCGCCGCGACGCCGTCGGGCGCCGCATTCAGCTCGGCGAAGGGCTTGTCGGGCAGGTCGCTCGCAGCGGCCAGATGGCGACGGTCTACGAGGTCAGCTCCTCGACTCCGCGCTCCGTCCTGCCCGGCTCCGCGGCTTCGGTCGCGCTACCCATCACTTACGGCGAGCAGTTCCTGGGCGTGCTCTACGTGGAATCCTCCGAACCCTGCCACTTCCCCGATCAGGATGTGCAGCTACTCCGCACACTTGCGGACCTTTTCGCGGGCGCGCTGCACAACGCGCTCACTTTCCAGCGCGCTCAGGAACAGGCCATCACCGACGGCCTCACCGGCGTGAAGACGCATCGTTTCCTGATGGAGGCGCTTTCTTCCGAGTGGAAGCGCTCGACGCGCGCCAACCGCCCGTTCGCGCTCGTGCTAATGGACCTCGACCGCTTCAAGTTCGTGAACGATTTCTACGGGCACCTCGAGGGCGACGTGGTGCTCCAGCGCGTGGGCCACATCCTCGAGCAGAACTGCCGCCGCTCCGACGTCGTAGCCCGCTACGGCGGCGACGAGTTCGTGATTCTCATGCCGGAAACCGGGATCGAGCAGGCGCGGCAGCTCGCGGGCAAGCTGCGCGGCTGGATTGCGGCCGATCCTCTGCTGCGCGACAAGAACATCACGGCGAGCTTCGGCATCGCCGCCTTCCCCGTGCACGGCTCGACGCCGCAGGAGTTGATCCAGGTCGCTGACTCCTCGATGTACCTCTCGAAGCATCAGGGCGGCAACTCCGTCTCAAGTGCCGAACAGGGCGATCCTAACGACCGCAAGCGGTGGAAGAAGGATGTGCTCGAAGCGTATCTCGGCGTCACGCTGAAGCGGCTGTTCTCAACCGGCCCGGAGGCTTTCGAGGAGATTTACCGGCGGCTCGAGCAGTTCACGCGTTCGCTCGAAGAGCAGGGCGGCACGCTCGACGCCGATGGCTTGCATCCGGCCGTCGTCGAGACGGTCACGTCGCTCGCATTTGCCATCGACGCCAAGGATCACTACACGCAGGGCCACTCGCGCAAGGTTTCCGCCTACGCCGTGATGATTGCGCAGGCGCTCGGCCTCTCTCCGACCGAGGTCGAGGACATTCGGCTGGCCGGCCTGCTGCACGACATCGGAAAGGTCGGCATCCCCGAAGTGATTCTCAACAAGTCCGGCCCGCTCGACGCGTCGGAATGGGAGACGATGAAGACGCACACCGACCTGGGCGCGAAGATTCTCGAGCCGCTCAAGCCGATGACGCGCATCCGCCAGATGGTCCGCCACCATCACGAGTTCTACGATGGCAGCGGCTATCCCGACCGCCTCGAGGGTGAAAGGATTCCGCACGGCGCGCGCGTGATCGCCATCGCTGACGCCTACGACACGATTACTTCCGCACGTACCTACAAGAAGGCGCGCACACCCGAGGATGCTTTCGCCGAGTTGGAGCGCTGCGCAGCCAATCAATTCGATCCCGAAATCGTGCGCGCGTTCATCGAAACGATGCGCCGGGCCCCGCGCCTCACGATTGAAGCCGGCATCATCCTGCCGAGCCCGACCACCACTTCCGCCTTCTGATCGCAGCTCGAATCGCGGGCGGGGCTCACGAACTGCCGATCGCAATCCCTACGATAAAAACCGCCACTCCTCCCACCACCACCTGAAAAGCCGACGACAGCAGCGGTGTATCCATATACCGGTGCCGCACGTAGCTGATGATCGCAAGCTCCGCCGCCACGACGATCACCGCCGCCGTGAACGCCAGATGAAAACTCGAAATCAAGAACGGCAGCGTGTGTCCGATGCCGCCGGCCGCGGTCATTGCCCCTGTCACGCCGCCGCGCACGTACGGCCGCCCGCGGCCGGTCAGCGATCCGTCGTCCGAGAGCGCCTCGGCGAACGCCATCGAAATACCCGCTCCGATCGACGCCGCGAGCCCCACGAGAAACGCCGCCTTGCTTTCGTGCGTCGCGAACGCGGCCGCGAAGATCGGCGCGAGCGTCGAAACCGATCCGTCCATCAATCCCGCGAGTCCCGGTTGGATAATCTGCAGCATGAAAAGCCGCTTCTGCGATTCGTCCTCCTGGGCGCGCTCGCCCGATTCCAGCTGTTTGTCTTGCAACGACTTCGCGAACTCCGAATGCTCGCGTTCCACTTCGGCGAGATCGCCGAGCAGCTTGCGCGTTTCCGGATTTGAGATCTTCAGCAGCGCGCGTTCGTAGAATCGCCGCGTCTCGGCCTCCATTACTTCCACCTGCTTGCGCACGGCATTGATGCCGAGCGGCCGGACAAGCCACAGCGAGCGCCGTTCCACGAAGCCTTTCACGTCCTGCCGGCGGATCAGCGGGATGTGCCCGCCGAACCTCCGCCGGTACATGTCGATCAGCGACTGGCGGTGGCGTGATTCTTCGGTCTGCATGTCGTCGAACGCCTTCGCCGTCGCGGGGTAGGTCTCGCGCAATCCCTCGGCGAAGTCGCCGTAGATGCGACTGTCTTCTTCCTCAAGCTGAATCGCGAGCGCCAGGATTTCGCGCTCGGTCAGCTCCTTGAAGCTTTTCTTGGCCATGATCGGTGCTCCCGAACGAACGTGTACGATCGCTCTCGCAGGAACGGATGCAACCGTGCGAATCGATCCGCGCCCGTGCTAGTGCGTCATCGCGTAGATGATGTAATTGACTCCGATGCGGTACGCCACCGACGCGGGGTGCTCGGGATACTCCGGGCTGTCGGCCCACTCCCACGCGTCGCCGACGTCGGAATTGTGGCAGATCGCCACCATGATGCGGCCCTTGTCGTCGCGGATCGCGCGCCATCGCGGCGTCGCACTGTCGATAGTGTAGCGCCAGCGGCGTCCCCAGATGTAGCGCGTGCCGGGCACCTGCACGCGGTCGTTGAGATCGTAGGTGACGTGGAAGATTTCGTCGGTGTCCTTCAAATCCTCGATCGGCCGGTCGGGAAAGATCATCCGCATTCCCCGCACGAACGTCTGCCACTCATCGTCGCCGTGCGAATCATCGACCATCAGGAAGCCGCCGCGCAGCAGGTAATCGCGCAGGCGCGCGGCTTGGCGTTCGCTGAGCGCCCAGGCGCCCGCGTCCTCGATGTAGATCCAGGGATAGTTATAGAGCTCGTCGCTGTTCGCGTCGACCACGTGCTCCGTCGAGCGGGCCTGAATCCGCGTGAGCCGCTTCACGCCGAGCACGAACTGGCGGTCCGCCTTGGGCCAGTCCGCGGCCCACCGCTGGAAGCGGTAGAAGCCGAACTCTTCGCCGAGATCGTAGTGAAAGCGCGCGAAGGTCCACTCGGCCTTCTCGTTGGGATTTTCCGGCGAGAACCGCTCGCCGTCCATATCGATGATGCCGCCGCTTTCGTAGTTCTGCACCTGCGCGGCGGCAGAGAACAAAATTCCCGCGCCGAAGACGCACGCGAGCGTCACCGCCAGAATGCCCGACGGCATGCCCCGCCACGGTGTTCGTCGCGGCTGCCTCATCCTCGCACGCCCTTTCTCCGACGATAGCACATCCCCGCGCGACGCTCGCGTCCCGCCCCCGCCCGGTGGCGATTCCGCGCGCGCCAAGAGGCCTTTGGTTTAGAATACGCGCCGTCGCCGGGGGGTTGCTGGGATCGCCGCGCGAAAGCGGGTGGACGTCATGCGCATAGCCATCGTCTCCGACATCCACGGAAACCACGCCGCTTTCGAAGCCGTTCTGGCCGACCTGCGGCAAACATCCCCAGATCTGATCCTCCACGGCGGCGATCTGCCCCACGGTGGCGCGAGCCCTGCGGAAATTGTCGATCGGATTCGCGATTTGGGCTGGCAGGGCGTGCTCGGCAATACGGACGAGATGCTATGGGCGCCCCACTTGCTGCGCGAGTCCTTGCCTCCGTCGCCGCAGACGCATTCCCTTCTCACCGCCATCGAGGAGATGGCCGCCGCCACCTCCGAAGCACTCGGGGGAGAAAGGATCGCTTGGCTGCGCGGTCTGCCCCGTATTCAAACCCACGGCTCCGTGGCGCTAGTGCACGCGAACACGAAAAGTACGTGGGTAGCGCCCTTGCGGGAAGCGAGCGACGCCGAACTCGAAGCGGCCTACCGGGAACTCGGCCGGCCCATCGTAGTGTACGCGCACATTCACCAGCCCTTTATCCGCGCCGTAGCGGGGATGATCGTCGCAAACTCCGGCAGCGTCAGCCTTTCCTACGATGGCGACCCCCGCGCGTCGTACTTCTTACTCGACGATGGGAAGCCGAGCATCCGGCGCGTGGCATACGACATCGATTCGGAGGTAAAGGCGCTTGAGGCGAGCCGCCTCCCGCACGCCGGCTGGATCGCCAAGATTCTTCGCACCGCCAGCTTCCAGATGCCCTAGAATTTGCGGGTTTGGCCCAGGAGGACACATGCGTAGACGCGAGTTCGTCGCACTATCCGTGGCGCTTTCAAGCTTTGCTCCGTTCGCCGGCGGCTCGAGCCACCCTCGCGCCAGTGTGCGAAACTCTCCCGCGATGCCCGCTCCTGCCAATCCTCTCGGCGTGAAGGCGCTCATCTTCGACACGTTTGGCACCGTCGTCGATTGGCGCGGCTCGATCCTTGTCGAAGGCGCGCAATGGAGCCGCGAGAAACATCTGCAGATCGACTGGGGCAAGTTCGCGGACCGCTGGCGCGCCGGCTACGGTCCGTCGATGGAAAAAGTCCGCAAGGGCGAGCTGCCGTGGACGAAGCTCGACGTCTTGCACCGCATGATCCTCGATCAGCTGCTCGTCGAATTCAATATCACGGGCCTCACGGAAGAGGAAAAGGAAAACTGGACCAACGTCTGGCATCGCCTGAATCCCTGGCCCGACGCGGTCGAAGGGCTCACGCGGCTCAAGAAGAATTACGTGATCGCGACGCTCTCGAACGGCAACGTCTCGCTTCTCGTCGAAATGGCGAAATTTGGGGGGCTGCCCTGGGACACGGTGTTTGGCGCCGACCTCTTCCATCACTACAAACCGGATCCCGAAGTCTATCTCGGCGCTGTTGAACTGCTCAGTTGCAAGCCGTCCGAAGTGATGATGGTCGCCGCGCATCCGCCCGATCTGAAGGCCGCGCAGGCGTGCGGGCTGAAAGCCGGGTACGTCCCTCGGCCGCTCGAAGGCGGCCCGAATCCCCCGCCGCGGCCGGCAGGGACAGCGCCGCCCCCGGCCGATTCGTTCGACGTGGTCGCCAAGGATTTCATCGAGCTCGCCGCCAAGCTTTCCTGACGCGGCGGCCGCCGCATAGCGCGCCGAACACCCGATTCGCCGCGGCGCTCCGCCTGCCGTATACTTTTCATCCCATGGCAACTGCTCCCGATTCCGCGCGGGCTCGCCCGCGATTCGGTTCGCGCGCGCGCGCTTTCTGGGCGCGGGTCACCGAGGGCCTCGAGATCGAACAGCTCTGGGGTCAATTCAAATCCGAAGCGCGCGCAACCTACGGCCTCTACTCGAGGGACGTCGATTGGGAAGCGATCGGCCGCGAGCCAAGGAGATGGAGGCGGCCGTTTCTCATCGCCTGGGCGCTCTTCCAGGCGATGCTGATGAAGCTCTCGCCGGCGCGGCGCGTCCTGCTGCTGATCGCCGTGCTTTGCCTCCTGCTTCAGATGCAGATCGGCGGTGGACGGAACGGCGGCGGTATCACGTTGGATAGCTCGTGGCTCGGCACGCTGATCCTTTTCGTGCTGCTGGCGCTCGAGTTGGCCGATCGCGTCACGATGAAGCGCGATCTCGAAATCGCGCGCGAGATTCAGCAGTGGCTCGTCCCGGCCCAGCCGCCGGCCGTCGCCGGGATCGATATGGCCTTCGCCACGCGCCCGCAAAACACGGTAGCCGGCGACTACTACGACGCCTTCATGCGCCCCGCGACGTCGGGCGACGCGAATGCGCGCTCGCTGCTGGTCGTCGTGGCGGACGTCGCCGGCAAAAGCGTGCCCGCCGCGCTGCTGATGGCCACGTTTCAGGCGAGCCTGCGCGCGCTCTCGGCCACGCCCGCGTCGCTCGACGAAATCGTCGCCGGGCTCAATAGCTACTGCCGCGCGCACAGCCTCGATGGGCGCCGCTTCACCACCGCGTTTCTCGCCGAGATCGATCCCGCCACACGCGCGATGCGCTACGTCAACGCCGGGCACAATGCGCCGGTGCTGCGGCGCGCGTCGGGCGCGATCGAGCGCCTCGAAATCGGAGGGCCGCCCTTCGGGCTGCCACTTTTCACCGAGACGGAAATTCCGTATCCCTCGGGCAGCATGCAGCTGCACCCGGGCGACCTGCTTTTCATTTTTACCGATGGCGTGGCGGAGGCCGTCAGCGAATCGGGCGACGAATACACCGAAGCGCGGCTGATTGCGTGCCTGCAATCCGCCGCAACGGGCAGCGCCGCCGAAATCCTCAATCGGGTGATGACGGACGTCAACGGTTTCGCCGGCTACGCGCGCCAGCACGACGACATCACCTGCCTCGCCCTCCGCGTCTCGTGATTTTGGGTTTGCCTCTGCGCGCTCCGCGTCTCCGCGATAAATCTCAGTTTTGTTCCTTTTGACACGAGTCGCCCGAGCCTTAGACTGGAGCCATGGATACGCGGGGACTTTCGAAGCCGCATCCGAAATGAGCGTTATCCATTGATGCCAGAGCGGGGCGTCGCGCATCGAATCACCGAAGGCTTTGCGATTTCAGGACGGGAGGGCGAAATGGCCGAGACGCTCGGTTTCATCGGTCTGGGCAACATGGGCGAGCCGATCGCAGCGAATCTGATGGCGGCGGGGCACGCGCTGCGAGTCTACAATCGCACCGCATCGAAGGCCGCGCCGCTCGTCGCAAAGGGCGCGGCGCTCGCGAAAAGTCCCGCGGATGTGGCCGCGCCGGGGGGCGTTGTCTTTACGATGCTTGCCGACGATCGCGCGCTCGAAGAAGTGTGCCTCGTGCCGGGCTCGTTCGTCGAAAAGCTCGGCCCCGGCGGAATTCACATTTCGCTCAGCACGATCGCGCCAGC
>Ga0335073_10002830_pt1 | contig 23867 bp, 23 predicted proteins | sample Lox_Sample_22_FD_207093 | JGI IMG/M metagenome (GOLD analysis project Ga0335073, IMG submission 207093) | Soil microbial communities from Loxahatchee National Wildlife Refuge, Florida, United States - Lox_Sample_2.2 | ecosystem: Environmental > Terrestrial > Soil > Wetlands | place: USA... | reverse complement strand
GACCGGGCCGTTCGCCGTGGCAAGCGCCCGCGAGGTGCGGCGGCTGGGCATGCTGGCCCAGATCACCGATGCCGGAATCGCGATCCAGCGTGACGCGGCAGATCCGCAGCTGTCCCCGTCCGGGCTGATTGCGGCGGCCGCCCGGCGGCTGGAGTCGGTACGGGACGGCTCGACGCGTGGGCCCGGACCTGCTGGCACGGTCGCGGCACCGCGCCCGGGCAGAGAAGCCGCTCGGCATCCTGAGCCCGAGGCAGCCAGATGAGCTGGTCCCCGCCGCTGGCTAGCACACGGCGGCGTTCCCAGGCAAACCACGATGGCGCCGGGCGCGCCGCGGCGCAGGTTATCCACAGCAGCAAGGCGCTGCCCACGGGGTCGCCGGGTCAAGTGCGATCGTCGCGATCATCAGCGAACAGGAGGCAATCATGACGATGACATCGATCAGCTTGCAGGCGCAGCAGGTCCGGGCCGCGGAAGGCCTGCCGGAGGTGCTGGAGTCCGCCTGGCGCGCGTTCGAGTGCATGCTGGCTGAGGCTGAGGCCGAGGCGCTCGAGGATCCCCCGACGCCGCTGTTCCCGGCGTTCGTGCTGGCGGCGACAGCAGCGGCTAACGGCCGGGACGCCGTGCTGCGCGCCCCGTCGCTGCCCTGGCCACCGCGGGACACTTCGCCCGGCGGGGGACAGGCCGGCGGGCCGAGGGAGCCGGCCCAGGCGGCGTGGGCGCTGGCATCGCTGTCCCAGGCGCTGATCTCCCGGCTGGAGACAGCCGCCGGATCGGCGGCGAGTTCAGGTGACCGGGACGCCTGCCGTTACGCGGCCGGGCGCGCCCGCGCGATCTATGACCTGCTGGCCGGGGCCGGAGATGACTAGCGGGGCTACCTTCGGCGACTTCCTCGACGACGCCCGTCGTCAGGTGGCCGCGAGAGGCCGGGCTCCCGCTGGGGGCGAAGATCTGCGCGACACGACGCAGAGCATCCGGCGCGTGATCGTGGTACTCGGCCGGTACGCCCGCGACCTCGCCGGCGCGCCCGTTACTGGGCCACATCAGGGAGGTGACCCAGAGTCGCCGTGGCAGCAGGCAGCCATTGCCGCCTATCGCGAGCTGAACCTAGCAGCCCGCCACCTCACGCCGCCGGCCTCGCCGAAGCTGAATTTCGGCACCAGGCCATCTTCTGGCACAGCCAGGCAGATGGACGGCGCGGCCGTCATGCTCCAGGCCGGCCGCGAGTTGCTGGACACTCACGTCGGCTCCGCACCGGACGGCACCCCCATCCACCGCACCGAATGGGCGCCAGCCCTGGCCTCGCCTCCCGTTCGCCGGGCGCTGCTGGCCGAGGTTGCCGACCTGGCCGCGAGGGTGGCCGCCACCAGCGACCAGATCGCGGCCGCGCCCGGCTGGCGCGGCGCGCCCGGACTGCGCCGCGTACTGCGCGAAGCCGGTCAACGCCTGCGGATCGCGGCCGAGTTCGTCCAGGCCGCCAGCCAGCACGAACCTGTCCCTACAGCGCAGCGCGAACTGCTGCGCGCCGTCCCGGGCAGCGCGCTCCCGCCGCGCCGCCTGCCCGGCCCCAGCCACGACATCGCGAGCCTGCGCGAAGGCACCATCGCCGCCGCGCAACGCATCCGCCGCGCCGCCTGGCACACCGCCACCCAGACAGCCCCGGCGATCACCACCAACTCGCTGCGCCACAACGCCAATGCCAGCACGCTCACCAGTTACCACTGCGAACTGCTGCTGCGCGCGGCCGCCGACCGCGCCGCAGCGCACTTCCCCGCTCCAGATGCCAGTCAGGAGATCATCCGCGCCGCGGACGCTGCCGGGCGCGCCCGCGCCAGCTGGCTCGCCGTCGCGCGCACCCTATGGCGCATCACCATCGAGACTCCTGATGAGGTCGCTCAGCTGCCGGGAGAAACCAGCGACCTGGCCCTGTGGACCGGCCGCCTGACCTACACAGACCCCGGCTGGACGCTGACCAGCGGCCCCGCGCACCAGACCCGGCAACCCACCGCACTGGCCCGCAACCTGGCTGACATCCGGCTGCTTATCTCAGCCGTGCACCACACACTGGACAGCCTCGAAGCCAACGCCGGCGCCGAGTATGACCAGCTTCATGCAGCGGCCCGGGCCGGGCGCATCCTGGTTCCATCCTTATCGCTGCCCCGTGCCCAGACCCGCGATCCGTTCACCGCCGCACCGCTATCCCGCATCGCCGACCTGCTCGGCGTCTACAGCACCGCCGGACAGGCCAGCGCCCACGCCGCCCACGCCGCCTGCGGCATTGCCGCGTGGGCCGGCGCACCCAGCCGGGTCCTGGCCACCGCCAGGGCTGCCATCGGCACCGATGACCGCTGGCGACGCGCCCCGCGCAAGATCACCCGCAGCGGGCCCAACTGGCCCGGACCGTTGGAAACCAGCATGCGCGACCTCGGCGTCACCAGCCCCTGGCTGGTCCAGCGCGCCATCGTCCTGGACCGCGCCAGCGTCCAGCTGATCATGGACGCCGCCGCGGAACCCGGCGCCCGCCGCGATGCCAGCCCCGCCCCGGCTCCCGGCCGGTCCCCCACCACCATGCCAGGGGCCCGTACCGCCGACGACCGCGGCCCGGCCGAGCCGTTCAACGTCCCCACTGCGAGACCAGAACCACCGGAAAGAGAGCCATGACCAACCCAGAACAGACCCCAATCGACGGCGGCCCATCGGCTGGCTGGCGCAGCGGCCCTGGATTGTCCGGACTGCAGAGCATGCAGGCCGCCGCGTCCCTGAACCTGGATGCCGCACTCGATCAGTCCGGTCCAGACCAGCAGGCAGACGATGACACTGCCGAGCCGACAACTCTGGGGGTGCGCCGCAGGCTCCGGGCCCTTACCGCACGATCGTGGTCACCACAGGCCATCGCCGACCAGACCGGCATCCCAGCACCGCTCATCAGCTCCCAGCTCGGCAAAAACCCCCGCCACCTGACCCCCGACCAGTCCCTGGCCATCGTGAACGCCTACGACAAAATATGGGACCACGACCCGCCCGCTCGCACCCACGACCAGCGCGAGGCCTGCGAGCTGGCCAGATCACGCGCCGCCAGCCGCGGATGGGCACCACCCCAGGCATGGGACGACGCCCAGATCGACCACCCTGACGGCCGGCCATCCCCAGACTGGAAACCCCGCAACCGCACCACCCGCCGCGCCGTCGACATCGTCGAAGACGCCCAGTTCGTCCGCGACCACGGCGGCTACCGTGGCGCCGACAACACCCAGATCGCCATGCGCCTAGGCGTCAGCCGCGACCAACTCGACCAGGCCTACTGCCGCGCCCGCCGCTACGCCGACCGCGCCCCCACTGTGGACGTCGAGGCCGAACCAGGCTGAGTCTCCGGAGCTGGTGGTAGGTGCCGAACGCGGGCCAACTCCAGGGCTTGCTGATGACACCTCTCAGCTTGCGTGAGGTCGCCACTCATCCGGTGCAGCGTTCCTCTCTCGTTGGGCACCTCGGCTTCGCCACCCGATTGCCAAGGTCGCGGTGGCTGCCCGGCGCGGCTTCCATAGGCCTGGGCCGCGCCGGATAGTCACCTGTCATCCGCCGGACCGGCCCAAGGCGGTTGGGCGTTTGCCTGACCGAACCGCTCACCGATGTCGTGGTAGATGCCCAGGGTGTAGCCCAGCCCCTGGGCCGCGACCGCGGTTAGGGATAATCACAACGAGCCGGCCGCGCCGAGGCGTGCACTCGCATGACCCCGAGGCCGCAGCGTGGCGAAGCGGACTGGGACGAGTGAGTCCAGGTCGCCTGCTCAGGATTCGCCCAGGCGCCGGAGCTGCTCCCACCAACCCTTCGCCGTCTTCACGTCGCTCTCGGAGAGCAGGAGATACCGCCAGACCGCATCGACCTTCTCGTCGGCGCTCACGAAACTGGCCCATCGCCTGGCCGCCGCGCGTTTCCCCTGGACTTCTTCGGTCGGCATGTCTTTGTCCCTCTTGACTTCGATGAGCCAGCGGATGCCTTCAGTGAGCCAATTCCATCCTGCTTGTGATGGGTTCGTCACGGTCTGATTGCATGGCGGCGCGCCTCCGCTGAGAACCAGGAAGCCCCTGGTAGATGAGGCAGTCGACCAAGATCCACTCCACCACCAGGGGCTTCCATGCTGTTCTACCGTGCCGCGCTGCCGTTGTCGTCGGGGACTCTCGCCTATGTGTCCGGGATCATCCGCCGGCACCGGAAGGCGATCGGGTCGCGGTGGCGACGGCTGAACTGCGGCAGGCAGGCTCTGCTCGTGCTTGCTTACCTGCGCAAAGGCGAGGCGTTCGCGGAGCTTGCCGCCGGGTTCGCCGTTGGCACCACGACCGCCTGGCGGTATGTGGAGGAGACGGTCGCGCTGCTGGCGGCGCGGGCGCCGAAGCTGCGCACGGCGGTGCGGTCCGCCAGCAAGGCCGGGCATGCCTACGTCGTGGTGGATGGCACCCTGATTCCCATTGACCGGGTCGCCGCGGACCGGCCCTTCTACTCCGGCAAGCACAAGAAGCACGGTATGAACCTGCAGGTCATCGCCAGCCCTGGCGGGGACATCCTGTGGGTGTCCGGGCCGCTGCCCGGCGCGGTCCATGACAAGAAAGCCGAGTGGATCTGGGGCGTGCTGGCGGAGCTGGAGGCCGCCGGGGTGATCGTCCTGGCCGACAAGGGCTACCAGGGCAGCACACACGCGAAGATCCCGTACAAGGGCAAGAACAAGCCCGCAATCCCAGAAAGACGCCAACCGCGCGCACGCGCAACTCCGCGCGCCCGGTGAGCGCGCGAACGCCCAGCTCAAGACCTGGAAGATCCTCCGGAAACTCCGCTGCTGCCCCTGGAAAGCGGGAAAGCTCGCCAAGGCCATCCACGTATTGCAGATCCGCGAAGCATAACCAGGATGGAAAAGGTTCACTGACTTCAACGGCCACCAGATTGCCATTACGAATACGGCCGACGATCTGCCCTCCACGGTCTCTCTGGGTTCAACGGGCGACACCATCAGCACAAGCTACGACAACACCGATAGCCGGTCGGCGATCACCCTCAAGAGCTCCTCAGCCACTCTGCAATCGTTCACCTACACTGACGCCCCGGCTGGCAACATCCTGTCCGAGACCGACACCCCCACCTCCTCGGGCACTCCGCAGACCTACACCTATGACGCCAAAGACCGGGTCACCTCCATGACCTTCGGGTCCGGCAGCCCGATCGACTACAGCTTCGACGCTTCCTCTAACCTGACCACCCTGCCCACCGGCGCCACCGCCACCTACAACGACGCCAGCCAGCTGACCTCCTCGGCCCTGTCCGGGACCACCACTAGCTACACCTACAACGCCGACGGTGAGCAGCTGTCCGCCAAACAAGGCTCCACCACCATCACCTCCGGCACCTGGAACGGCACCGGGGAACTCATTAGCTACAGCGACGCAGCCGCGGACATGACCGCCGCCACCTACGACGGCAACGGCCTGCGCGCCTCCGCCACCACCGGGTCCGGCACCCAGAACTTCACCTGGGACGCCGCCGGGAACCTGCTCATGGACTCCACCAACGCTTACCTCTACACCCACAGCACCGCGCCGCCGACAGAGCAGGTGAACCTGGCCACCGGCACGATCACCTATCTGGTCGCCGACTCCCTTGGTTCCGTCCGAGGAACTATCAACTCCTCAGGTACTCTCACCGGAACCACAAGTTACGACGCGTGGGGCAACCCAGCAGTATCCGGCGGACTGACCGCCACCACGCCTTTCGGATTCGCCGGCGGCTACACCGATCCAGACGGACTGGTCTACCTCATCAACCGATACTACGATCCCCCCACCGGTCAATTCACCTCCGTCGATCCCGAAGTGGCGCAAACCCTGGAACCTTACCTCTACGCCTCGGGTAATCCTGTCTCGAATACCGACCCGACTGGATGCTCCTATTGTGACCAGACATTCAAGCATGAGCCGGCCAGAGTGCACTTCTGGCGCACCAATTCGGGAAGAGTTGGTTGGGATTTCTGGCTAATGCCTGCGGCTAAAGCTGCCATTCTCTCGGATGGTACCGATGAAGCGGTTGTATCGCTCCCTCTGGCCGAGGTAAATTACAATAATGTCCTCTCTCCGCCGTATGGCCCACACAAAAGAGAAATCAATTATGATTTCCATTCCAGCATGTACAAGTATGCGATAAAACCGCACAATGTTGGGCTACTCCTGCATCTGAAGACTGGCGATATTCTGTCATTGCTGTGGAGCATAGATGCAAGTGGCGATGATGGAAAGTTCTATGGCTGGCGGAATGTTACCTGCATTGTGCCAAGTCCTGGCTCCGGAACGCCTGGACCATACGGTCCGTATAACTAGGCCAGAGCGCCCGTGAACTGGAAATTGCACTCAAAGCAGAGATGTGTGTCCACGTTATGAGGGGAAAGCCCACTGTGCTGCTGGCCGGGCTTGTGCGCCCAAGCTCGCCTGCGGCCTAGAGGCGGGCGCTGGCGTTGCTCGATATCGTTCGGATGCAGAAGCGAGTCCACGGGTGCCGCGAGCCAGGCGTGGTTTGGGAAGAGGTGCCACACCAGGCGATTGGTAGCAGTTGCCAGGGCAAGCTCAGAGTCCTTACGTCAGCCGCCCGTTTCCGACCTTGGAAGTGACCCAATTGCGGATATCGGGTGTCGGGCCTGACTGCACACCCACACGGCGGCTGCGTCTCGAACCTCAGGATGAGCTCGGCCAGCAGCAGGGTGAATTGGGCATACTGGCCATTCCGGATAAAGGCTAGCATCGTGAAGTTGGTCAGCAGCCCAGTTCTGTATTTGTTCGGCCAGCAACGCAACTCGCTCCGGAACCGGAAGCTCCTTCAATATCACGATGCCGGATCCGCCACCGTCGACTTCTTCGATCCAAGCGCAGACTTGTGCCGGATCGCAGCCATAACGCACTTCTTCGCGTATGTCTGGCAACCTCAGACCAGCCGCCTCAAGATCCCGTAGCAGTGGCCCCACTGTCTCTCTTAGGATCGCACTCTCTTCAGCGGCCAGCGGGCGTGACCCACTGGGCCACAGTGAGTCGCTAACCCGATTATAGCGTTCTTGGCCTATCTGATTGCGGAGGCGTTTGCGGGCCTCAGCTTCGTTACGAAACCCCCCTCCGCCATCATCTGTATCGCCGCGACCTGGATCATCCATTATCATCTACACAGCATAGCCGAACTCACAATGACTGCGCCTGCCAAGGGGCCTACGGCTCCGAAGTTGGCAGAGGGCAGCCTTAGCATTATCAAACTACAGCCTGGAGCTTCATTTCAGAGGCCCTGACCTATGTCTTCGACAGGGCTTTGAGCAGGCCGCGCACGCAAGCTGGGAGCCGACGATCCAGGTCACCGTCACATCCCACGAGGGTGACGATCGGTGACGCATCGCTGCGACGAGAAGCCGTAGCCCAGGCGGCGGGACCAGCCTGAGAACAAGCTGCGGCCAGGAGCCCTGCCAGCCCGTCTCGCAGCTGAGCGCTGCCAGGTTGCGGATGAATCGCTGTCTCATTCATGACAGCAGATCGCGCCGCCACTTCGAGGCGACCCCGCTGAACAGGGCTGATTAACTCCTCGCCCATCCTGAGCTCGGGTGATAATTACACCCATGGCATTCGCTCCCGGCTGGCCCCCGCCGCAGGCGGAGTATGCTCAGGCCGGGCTACGCCCGTCGTTGCCCCGCTAGGGTGCCCCGAGCTTTCCGGACACAGGATCCTATAAGATCCTGACCGGAAAGGACGAGAGCGAGTGCCAGGAAAGCGCCAGAACTACTCCCCGGAGTTTAAGGAAGAGGCCGCCAGGCTGGTGGTCGATTCCTCCCGGCCGATCGCCCATGTCGCCCGCGAGATCGGGGTGCATGACGTTACGCTCGGCTACTGGGTTAAGGCTTACCGGGAAAAGCACGCGGAGGAAGAGCCGCCGCTGGGCATGTCCGAGCGGGCGCGGCTGCGCGAGCTGGAGCGGGAAAACCGCGAGCTCAAGATGAAATGCGAGTTCCTGACAAAAGCCGCGGCGTACTTCGCGGCGGAGCATCGGTGACCGAGAAATACGAGTTCATCGATGTGGAGTACGCCGAAACGGCGGCTGGCGACGCCGGCTGCGCTCCGACGCTTACGCAGATGTGCGCCTGGCTAGGTATTTCCAGGTCCGGATTTTACGACTGGCGGTCCCGTCCGGAATCCGCGGCTGCGCAGAGAAGGAATGAGCTGCGGCTCCTCATCACGCGTGCGTTCGAGGACTCCGACGGAACTTACGGGTACCGGCGAGTGGCTGCGCAGCTGGCGCGCTGGGGCGTGAGCGCCGGGCTGGAGCTGGTCCGCGTCCTGATGCGTGAGCTGGGGCTGGTCCCGTGCCAGCCACGGCCCTGGCGGCCGGCGACGACGCTGCAGGGCGCGGCCGGGCCGATCCCGGACCTGGTCGCGCGCGATTTCAGTGCTGATATTCCAGGCGCGAAGATGGTAGGTGATATTACCTATATACCGACGTGGGAGGGATGGCTGTATCGCGGCGGTTATTGATTGCGCGACGCGCAAGGTCGTCGGCTGGGCGATGGATGATAATTACCGGGTCCCGCTGATTACGTCGGCGATCAGGATGGCAGCCCGGAATCTTTCCCTGCCGGATGGCGCGGTCTTTCACTCCGATCGCGGAAGCAATTACACGTCTGCCGAGTTCGGCGCCGTCCTGGGGCAGCTCGGGATACGGCAGTCGGTCGGGCGCACCGGGATCTGCCCCTTGACCGGCCAATCCTTGAGAACCTGCAGGTCAGCGACACGCCGCGAAGTGCCTGGATCCTTGCCCGGCGGTGACGGCGGCGATACACCTGTCCGCCATGGGCACGGGGGATTGCCTGCTGCGGCTTGAGCAGCGTGATGACGGCTGGGTGCTGGCCGGGCCGGAGGCCGGCCGTTTCGGGCTGGTGAACGAGTACCTGTCGCACCTGGCGGACCGGAATTACTCGCCGAAGACGCTCCGGGCTTACGGGTTCGACCTGCTGGCGTTCTGCCGCTGGCTGCACGGGGAGCAGATGGAGATCGCGGCGGTGACGGCGGACGTCCTGCTGCGGTTCCTGGCGGCCTGCCGGCAGGCCAGGGTACCCGGCCGTCCCGGCCCGAACGTCGTGTCCATGACCGGGCGGCGGCTTGACCAGTACGCGGCGGCCACGGTCAACCACCGGCTGATCGCGGTCTCGGGGATGTTCGCGTTCCGGTCCATGCGGGACCCGGGCGCGCCGAACCCGGTGCCGAAGGGCCGGGAGGCCCGCCGGGCCTCGTCCGTCCAGCGGAACGGCCTGCTGGCGCATGCCGTCCGCCGGTAATCGGTTGGCGCGTAGCCGGTGCTCGTCGACCAGTCGAAAAGCGCCGCAGCAACCGCCTTGGCGTAGATCACCGGGTTGTCGGTCTTGGGCAACGCCGCGGGGGCAGGGCCGCTCGTCGTGCTGCCTGCCCCGCTCGAAGTGCTCGTTGAGCCTGAGGCGCCGGTTCCCGTTCGGACGTGCGCGGAGGTCGGGGTGCGATGAGGGCCGCGGACGAGTCCGTAGACGCCAACGCCGATCGTCGCCAACACGACGACACCAACGACGGCGAGCACGACGATCAGGCGGCGAGGCAGAGAAATGGTGGGCACGGCTTGCTCCCAGACAGATCGGGGACAGTTGCCGTTCAGGTGCGCGGCCGGCCCCTCGCTGGCGGTGGCAGTTCAGAAGCCGGCGGCTTGGGGTGGCCGGTCCGCTAAGGGCTGGGCCGGTGCCGTATGGTCGGGGCGGGCATCGCCGATCGCGCGGATGAACTCAGCGCTGCCGTCCAGGGAGGCGCACAACCGACCAGCCGCGGCTGACCCGGGTCGTGGTCCTGCGACGTGGCGCGCGCAATGGCCGCCTGCGCGGCTTTGATCAGCTCTGCCGCAGGCTGCTCGCGGTCCAGGACATCCAGCTCGTCCGCAGCGCGCGCCCGCACGGCCTCGGGCTGGGCAGGATCATCCGCCAGCCGGGCCAGCGTGTCGGTACTGGCTGCGGCCTGAACGGTTAGGTAATGGCCGTAGACCTTCCCGTCGGCGTCCATGCCAGCCAGCTCCCGGCGTGCCACCTGACGCACTGGCTCGGGGACGCTCGTGTCCTCGGCGAGATGCTGGACGTTGAGGACTTGGTTCAGAGCAGTAAATGACTTCTTGCCAGTGATCACTCTGGCCGCCTGCTCCCGCGCCTTGCCCATACCGGCACCAGCGTCCGGTGGTGACGATTCGTCACCACCGTCAGACCCGAATCTGGTGGCTTGCTGGCGACGGGCCGCGTCGGCGGCGTAGAGCTGCTTGAGCTCGGTATAGAAGGCGGCGCCCTCGGTCGGGGTCAGCGGCTTGCGGATCGTGTTCTCGTGCTGCTCGGCCAGTACCTCCATCAGCCGTGAGGACACGGTGGTCGTGATCCAGACCTTGACCCGCTCCCATCCCAAATGCTTGACCGCCGCCAGGCGCCGGGCGCCGCAGACCAGGGTGCCATCAGGGGTGATAGTGATCGGCTGCAACAGCCCGAGCTTGTTGATCGACTCGCACAACTCGCCGAGGTCGCCGAGGTCGTAGCGGAAGCGGTACCCGACCCGGATCGACGCGACCGTGCGGTCCAGTTCCACGCCCCCGCCGCTACTCACGGCGATCATCCCCGAACGCCGCGATTGCCTGGGAGTTTGGGCGCCCGGCATCCAAGCCTTCGCGCCGCAGGTCCAGACGCCAGGTGAGAACAGCAACGCGACCGATCCGACACGACGGCTCCCACGGCCCAGCCGACGCGGCCCGCTCCTGTGGGCAGGTAGCTCCCGATGGCCGACATACGTCAAGGGAGGCAGTCAGGCGCCAATCGGCGGCGTCGTGTGCCGACCGCGGTACGCGGTCGGTGACATGCCGTAGGCGGCGTGGAAACACCGGCTGGCGTAGAACGGGTCCTTCCATCCCACCTCTCGGGCAGCCTTGGTGATCGAAAGATCAGTCGAGACAAGCAGTCGAGCCATGCGTTCGACCCGCATCTGGCGCAGGCACGCCATCGGGCTCAAGCCAGTCGCGGCGTCGAACGACCTGACGAGCTGAGACCGGGACAAGTGCACCTCATCGGCCAGCCCGTCGAGGGTTTGTTCTTTGGTCGTGTCGCTGGGAGTCGTCATTTGTCTACTCGGGCTGAGGTGGTAGGTAGCTGGTGAGTCGGGTGGCGTGGGCGGGGATGTGCTCGTGGGTGCGGAGTTCGATGAGGTTGGCCCAGGTCATGGCGGTGTCGCCGATGTGCTGTCCGGTCTTGTCGTGGAAGCGGAGGGTGAGCGCGGCTTGGGCTTTCTGGTCGGGGGTTTGGTCGAGTTCGGCGATCAGGTTGTCTGCGTGTTGCCGGACGGCCGCGATCCGGTCGTGGTGGGTGGTCGCCGTGGTCATCGCGGCGATCGTGCCTGGGTCCATCGCTGGCTGGTTGTCCACGACGAGCTTTCCGGTCGTTCCAGGTCGGCGGGAGCGGACCTGGTCCGCGGTGCGGGTGAGGATTTGGTCGCTGAGCGCGACGTGGCAGAGAGTCCAGTCCACATCGCCGCGCTGGTCGGGATCGAGCGGCGAGTCGTCGCTGATCGCTTCTGCGGCGGCGATCAAACGCTGGTAGGCGGCGGCAAGACTCATGGTGTTCATCGGGTTGCTTCTTCCTGCTCGGGTGCTCCTGTGGGCGGGATTGGCTCGCGCACGTCTGCGGGCAGGGTGGATCGTCGGGTGCGGTGGGCGTGGGCGGCAGTGAGCGCGAGGCAGAGGGCGGCGACGGCGAGCGCGAAGTACTGCACCGAGTGCAGCAGCCCGATCGCGGTGGCGAGGAACCCGACGCCGATCACGGGCAGTCCGACGCCGAGGTAGACGATGACGTAGAAGCTGGAGAGCACGTCGGCGCGACGTTCGGGTGGCGCGGCGGCGGTGACCTCGGTGATCCCGGCCAGGAACACGAGACCCTGTCCGACCCCGGCGATCGCGGTCGCGACCAGCAGCAACGCGAGCCAGGACACAGCCCCGGCGATTGCCAGCAGGACTAGCCCGGTGGCGAGTAGACAGAGCCCGATGGTCTGGACGGTGGAGGATCGTCGGCCGTGAGCGGTGATCTGCGCGATGACCGAGCAGGCGATCATCACCGCTACCGCGCCGCCGCCGAGCACGAGGTTGGTGCTGCGGGCGAGGCTGGCGACGTAGGTGGGGATCAGGGCAAGGAACAGGCCGATCACCGCGAACGCCAGAAAGTTCGCCGAGCCGCCGGTGAGGAACACGGGGCGGGCTGCGTCGGGTATCTGTGGGCGGCGTGGCCGCCACCGAGTGCGTGAGCCCTGCTCGGGCAGGGTCGCCAGGACCAGGATGGCGGGGATCAGCGCGGCGATCTCGACCAGGAACGGCAGCCGTCTGGGTGCCGGGCCGTACTGCGCCAGGATGGCGGCCAGCAGTGGCCCGACCCCGAGCCCACCAACCGACGCGGCGGTCGCCAGCAGCGCGGCGCGGCGGTGGTCGCCGTGCGGCTCGGTCTCGGTCAGTGCGGCGGTCAACGCTCCGGACGCGGCACCGACCGCGAGGCCCTGGATGATCCGGCCGGCGAACAGCCAGGCGGTCGAGTCAGCCAGCGCGAACACCCCGGCGCCAGCGGCGGCGGCGACCACTGCCGGGGGGAGCACCGCGCGCCGCCCGATCGCGTCCGACAGCGGACCGGCGATCAACAGCGACGGAATCAGCGCGGCGACATAGGCGGCGAAGATCACCGTGACGATCACCGCCGAGAACCCGAACAGCCGCTGATAGGTCCCATACAGCGGGGTGGCGAGGTTCGTGCCGGTCAGCAGCACCAGCAGGCTGTAGCCGACCGACCAGAACCGCCAGGCAGGTCGCCTGGCCGTGATGTCGTGCGTCGTGGTTGTGGGGGTCATCGTGCTCGCTCGTGTCTCACTTAACATGTCGGACGGACCGTCAGTCCATCATAGGACGGACGGTCCGTCAACACATGCGATACGGTCTTGAGGAGCATTACGAGCAACCAGGAAGCGAGGCATCGCGATGGACTCCACCTCGACCCCATCTGAGGCCCCGGCGCGTCGTCGGCGGGTGGTCAAGAGCCCGGAGGACCGCCGCGCCGACATCCTCGCCGCGGCCCGCCAGGTGTTCGCCACGATCGGGTTCGCGGAGGCCACGATCGACGACCTCGCCGCCGCCGCGCAGATCGGCAAGGGCACCTTCTACCGGCAGTTCGAGTCCAAGGACCACGTGCTCGGCGCGCTGTGGGAGCACTACGTCGATGCGATCGTGCAGATCACCCGACAGGCCCTAGAGGACCGGGCCGAGTCGCCCGGTGAGTGGTGGGCGACGCTCGATCAGATCATGACCACGCTCATCGCGCACGCCGTCGAGAATGCCGACCTGCACCGCATCGTCTACGGCCAGGCCAACGCCGCCGCGCTGGACATCTGCAAGCAGGCCAACCACCGCGTCATCGACCTCATCTGCAACTACATCAACCAAGGCGCCGCCGTCGGCGCCTTCCAGGCACGACACCCCACTGTCGCGTTCCGCATCGCCTACCACGGCATCGACGGGCTGCTCGATGACCGCATCAGCGAGCACGACCCAATCGACACCGACGACCTCACCGCAGACACCCTCCAACTGCTCCACCGTGCCCTCGGACACCCCAACCAACCCGCCGGTCGCGCCCGCCAATCCACTGCCGCCAAGAGAACGACGCGAAAGCAGCCCAAGCGATGACCGACCCCGCCGACATCACGCCCGGACCGGACGAGATGCTGGCGATGATGCCCTACGCCACCACGCTCGGCATCCAACTCCACCAGGCCACCCCGGCACAGGTCACCGGCAGTCTCGCCTGGGCACCCGAGCGCTGCACCGCCGCAGGCATCCTGCACGGCGGGGCGATCACGTCTCTCGCCGACACCATCGGCGCCCTCGTCAATCTGCGCCGCGGTCATGACCGGCCGAGTCTTGCCCGCACGAGCGACGTGCTTGGCGACCGTCGTGCGATGAAGGTCGTAGACCTTGGCCAGCTCGCAGACACGAGCACCGGCCTCATACTCGGCGATTAACGCCTCCAGTTCGGCCGAAGCGAGGCGCCGCTGAGCCTGTCGCAGCACCCGCACGTTCGGACCCCGCTCATCCTCAAACACCGTCACCGGCGGCTCTTGAGATACCTTGCCGCCCTTTCCGACCCGACGAAGCCGTCGTGCTCGTCACGCGTTGAGCGCGTCCCGCAGGCTCGTCTTCTCGCTGTGTAGCGGGGCGAGGACGGCTGCGTGGCGGACGAGTTCGTTAAGCGCCCATGGCATGTAGCGGTCGATGATCCGGCCCCACTCGCTGTCCTCGACCATGACGCCGTTCTCATCGAACAGCTTTTCGGCGTGCGGCAGGGGCAGGCTCTTGGGCATGGGGAACATGCCGAGCTTGCTCAGCGGCAGCCGGAACAGGTGTGCGGCGATGATGCCGCCGTAGGAGGTGTCGGAGTAGCTTTGGATCATCACCGGCTTGCCCTCGGCCTCGTGCGCGAGCATGTCCAGGGCGTTCTTCGCCGGGGCTGGCACCTCGAAGTTGTACTCGGGCACCACGAACACGTAGCCGTCCATTGCCGCCATGTCGTCGAGCCAGCGGCCCACGTTCTCCGGGACCTTCCTCCGCCGGCCGGGGTCGTCGATCGGCGCGAGTCGTTCGTGGAAGAACGGCAGGTCGTAGTCGGCCAGGTCGAGGACAGTGAACTGCGCCCCACTCACGTCGGCTGCCCTGCCAAGGATATAGCGCACCACTCGGGTGCCGAGGCGTTCGACGCGGGTGCTGCCCAGGATGATTCCGATCCTCATGCGATCTCCTTCCCGGACAACTTACACTGTCAGTCTACACTGTAAGTAGTCGCGCGTACGCTGCAACCTTTCGCGGGGGGAGGAGATGCGACCGGATGGCTCAACGGGAGACTCTGACCAGGGACAAGGTGCTCCACGCGGCGATGACCCTGGTCGATGAGAAAGGCTTGGAGGCGCTGTCCATGCGCCGGCTCGCCGCGGCTCTGGACGTGCAGGCGATGTCGCTGTACAACCACGTAGCGAACAAGGCCGACCTCCTGGACGGCATCGCGGAGTACGCCTTCGCCCAGATCGAGCCGCCTGACCCCGAGCTGGCGTGGCACGAGCAGGTGCGCGCGGTCGCTGTGAGCATGTACCGCGTGTTCGCGAAACATCCGGCCGTGCCCGCGGCTCTCGCCACCGACCAAGCCAATCCCACGTCGGCGCGGGCGCTGGAACCCTTCGACTGGCTCATCGGCGCGCTCTACCAAGCCGGGTTCGATGACCGACGAGTCCGGCAGGCCCTCGATGCCGTCATGAATCTGGTGTGGGGCTCACTCTTGTTCTCCACCGCCGGCTTCGTCGATCCAGATGGACGCGCCGGTGAGACCGACAGAAGCGCCTATCTGCGCCGCCTCGACCCGGCCAAGCTGCCGAACTTCAGCCGACTCCTCCGCGAAAGCCTCACCGAGAGCCCTTCCCCGCAGGACGACTTCGAGCAAACCCTCGACCTCCTGATCCGCGGTCTAGTTCCACAGGAACGCCACACCTGAACTGGCACCCGCGGTGCGCTTCCGGCCGGCTGCCCTGTCGCGGCTTCGACGACCGTTGCTCACGACACCGCAGCACGGCGACGAGCCGCTGGACGCAACAGGACTCCATATCGGAGCAGACACGACCGGACCGTGCTGCTCGCTACGCCGTACTCTGTGGCGATCTCCACCAGCGTCAACCCATCGAGGTACAACTGCTTGGCCTCCACCAACTCCTCATCACTTAGGCCGACACGGCGGAACTCGACCCCGGCACGGACCAGATGCCGCATCACGTTATGCCGCTCGCGACGTTATGCCGCGGAACGCCAGAACCGGATTCGGCAAGGCAGAACCAGCTGCCGGACGCGGCATAATTGAGGGCTTGCCGACAGCAGGGTTTCACAGGTTGGTGAGGAAGTTCAGTAGGGTGTCGCTCGGCTGGTATCGGCCGGCGGGAACGTCGTGGGGTGCGACGCGGGCGAGTGCCTGTTCCTTCATTGCCATGTCCGCGTGGACGTAGGCCATGACGCTGTTGGTGGACTCGTGGCCGAGCCAGAGGGCGATGACGGTGACGTCGACGCCGGAGTGCAGCAGGGCCATGGCCGCTGTATGGCGGAGTGTGTGTGGAGTGACGTGTTTATCGCGGAGGCTGGGGCAGGTGGCTGCTGCCGTGGCGGTGTGCTTGGCTACCAGGCGTTCGACGGCGTCGCGGCTGAGCTTGCCGCCGCGGCGGGTGCAGAAGATCGGGTCGCTGTCCTGGCCGCCTCGTTCGGCTAGCCAGTCGGCCAGGACCTGGACGGTCTGCCTGGTCAGCGGAGTTGATCGTTCTTTTCGGCGTTTGCCGGTGCAGTGCAGGTTCGGTCCGGTGCCCAGGTGCGCGTCGTGGCGGGCGAGTCCGGTCAGTTCGGAGTTCCGCATCCCGGTCTGGGTGGCGACGTGGAGGAAGGCGTGATCGCGCCGGCCGAGCCAGGTGCTGCGGTCGGGGGCGGCCAGCAGCGCGGTGGTCTCGGTGGCGGTCAGGAAGCAGACTTGGGGCTGGCCGCCTTGTTTCGGCGGGATGGCCAGCACGCGGGCGATGAGGTCGGCATGCTCGGGGGTGCGGAGAGCGGCGTAGGCGAACAGGCAGTGGATGGCGGCGAGGCGGGCGTTGCGGGTGGCGATGCTGTTGCCGCGCCCGGTTTCCAGGCTGGTGAGGAAGCCGCTGATCACGTCGGCGTTCAGGTCGGTCACTTCCAGCGTCGCCGGTGCGTTGCCGGTGCGGCCGTGCACGTGGGTGAGGAGCAGTTTCCAGCCGTCACGGTAGGCGGCGATCGTGGCGGGGCTGCATCGCCGCTGGGTCACCAGGTAGTCGGTGAAGAACGCTTGAAGGATCGGCGCGAGCGGGGCCATGACAGTCCTCCTGCGGTCATCGGGGGGATCGGGTCTTCCAGCCGTTTGGCGGCCTGGGCGAGCAGTTCCGGGCTGGCCTGCAGATACCAGTAGGTGGAGGCTGGTGACAGGTGCCCCATCCAGGTCGACAGCACCGGCAGGCGTGCGCAGACGTCGGCACCCGACCGGTACCAGTCGGTCAGGGTGGTCACTGCGAACGAGTGCCGCAGGTCGGTCGGGCGGGGTGCGCGCACGCCGGGTGCGACGGTGATGCCGGCGGCGGCGACCAGGCCGGCGAACGTGTAGTCGACGGTGTTGACCAGCAGCCTGCCGCGTGTGGAGACGAAGAAGGCCGGGGAGCCGGCCTGGCCGGCCGCCTGGTCGCGCAGCTCGGCGTAGCCGGCCAGCGCGGACACCGTTGTGGCGTGCAGGAGCAGCGTGCGGGACTTGCCGTACTTGGAGTCGATGACATCCAGATGTCCGGCGGACAGGTCCAGGTGGTCGCGGTCGAGGCGGATGGCCTCACCGGTCCGCATGCCGGTGACCCACAGCAGGCTGATGAGGGCCTGATAGGTGGCGATGCGCAGCGGCTGGCGGAACAGGCGGGCCGGGGCGTCGATGAGGGCCTGGATCTGGGTGGGGGTGAACAGATACGGCGCCTGGCGCTGACTGGCACGCGGCAGCAGGTTGGCAGGTGGGACCTGGCAGTGCGGGTCGGCCGACGCCAGGTGGCGGGCGAAGCACCGCACCACCGCCAGCCGGTAGCGCCACCACGAAGGCGTGCCCGCGGCCGGCCGCATCGCCCACGTCACGGCCGCCTCGATGGTGACGGTGGCGGCGCCCTGCTGCTCCAGGTAGCCGATGAACTGCATGAGCAGGTGGCCGTGGTCTGCCAGTTTGTAGCCCAGCGCCCGGCGCAGCTGCAGGTACTGCTCAGCCTGTTCGCGCAGCGTCGTCACGGCGTCTTCCCAGGTGCCGTCTCCGGGGCTGCCGCTGTCTGCGCCCGTGCAGCGGGCCAGGGCCGGGCCAGCTCGCCGAGCGCATGGTAGTCGAGCTTGGCATAGACCGCGGTTGTGGACTCAAACCGATGCGCCAGCACCTGCCCGACCTCGCGCATGGACGCCCCCTGCCGGAGAAGCTCGCTTGCCAGCGAGTGCCGCAGCCGGTGCGGCGCGAAGGCGGGGTCGATGCCGGCGCGCCGGCACGCACCGCGGACCACGTCGGTCACCGCGCTCCGCGACAAGCCGGAGAAGGGAGCACGGTGGATGACGAACACGCGCCGGCACGCGGTCTCCGGACGCCCATCGGTCAGGTAGTCCGCCATCACCTGGCCGACATCGGGCGGCAGCGGCACCCGGGTGATCCGGCCGCCCTTGAGGTGGATCACCATCACCCCGGCCCGCCAGTCGATGTCATCCAGGTCGAGACGTGCGACCTCGCCGTTGCGCAGCCCCAGCCGCCGCAGTATCAAGACGATCGCGTAGTCGCGGCGTCCCCGCGCGGTCGCGCGGTCACAAGCCGCCAGCGCGGCAGCGATCTTCTCCTCCGGCACGGCCTTGGCCAGCGCCGTCAGCCCCCAGCCGGCCGGTGGCGGGACCGCGCCATCCAGCGGGTGCGGAATCAGCCCTGCCGCATACAGGTACCGCAGGAACGCCCGGAGCCTTCCGGCGGTGGCCTTCATCGCCCACGCCTGGACCTGACCGGCCCGGGCCAGCAGGAACTGCGCCACCAGCGGCGGTGACATCCGCGCCAGCCCGTCCGGTGCGGCCACCTGCGGCACCTCGGCGAGCCAGCCGAGCAGCAACCGCGCCGTATGCGTGTATGCCGTCACAGACAACGGGGCCAGTCCCCGCTCGGTGAGCAGGTAGTCACGGTAGCGGGCCAGCAGCTCCTCCGCCGGGCCCGCCGGCGTCAGCGGGGATGGCCCAGGCGCACCGCCTGCCTCACGAAGATAGGCCGCCAGTGACGCCAGCCCCCGCGGCGAGGTCAGAACCCGGCACCCCTGCGACCGCCGGGCCTGCAAGAACCGGTCCAGCTCATCGCTGCCCAGCTCTTCTACCGCCACCTGGTGCTCCAGCATCCACCCGCTCATATGTGCCAGCAGATGCGTGTGCTGGGTGACCACATGCCGCGTGAACCCGCGATCAGTTAGCCACGCCCGAAACCCCAGCGTGAACGGCTCAAGTGGCCCCGCCACAGCGATGCGCGAAGGCCGGCCCGCCAGGAACCTCCGGTCCGCCACGTTCCCCTCCCTGGATGCGATCGGGCTCGAACACATCCAAGGATCACTGATCGTCGCAGATCAGTAACTAATCGTTATGGCTGGTTAATTATGCCGCGTCCGGCAGCTGGTTCTGCCTTGCCGAATCCGGTTCTGGCGTTCCGCGGCATAACGTCGCGAGCGGCATAAGATTCGTTACGCCGCGAGCGGCGTAACGGGCGGTCTGCCGGTGAGCGCCGGACCATGCGGCCAGTTCCCGAATCGTCGCGCCGGCCTTATAGCGGGCAGCCAGCTCAGCGCGCAGGGCTGGGCTGATCGAGGTTTGAGGCTTCTCAAGTGCGACAACATTCCGGCCCCGAGAGTCAGTAATCCGCCTCCCCGAGCCCGGTTCACGCCACCCCAGAGACCCCTTCTTCCACCGCCTCAGTAGGGATTTCGCGGCCGGGGTGAGGTTTGAGAACTGTCCAGTTGGGTGCGGATGGGCTCGGCCGCCGCCGGCTGCCCATGACCCGCTCAATCAGCTGAGTCTTGAGCGCAGTGGAGACACTCCGCCCTGCCCGGCCAGCCCGATCGCGATGGCCACCAGATCGGCGGCGACGCTCGCGCGCCGCCACGTTCGAGAGTCGGTCTGCTTCGGTGATGGAGCGAGATGCTCAGGACCGTGCCCGCCTGCCGCGTGCGGGCCCCAGTTCTGACGTACCGAGGTAGGCCGGTCACGGTCGTCCGGTCCCGGCTGCCCGCCCGCTCCGCGGTGTCGAGAAAGTACCGTGACAGCCCAGCGGCGGCGGCCTGGCGCAACCCGCCCGGCAGGCGCACAATCATTTGCAGTGCACCTTTCGGGTGCCGCTAATAGTAAGATTCCGGGTCAATCCGAAGATTCTTCTGATCACCGTGCATTCCCTTGACTGTTACCTGGGCAGACGCACGGGTTCAGGCCCTGTAGAAAGACCGGCTATGCCCGAGAGCCATCTGCAGGGGTCTCACCCGGTGCGCCGACCACTCGGCGCAACACCGGAAAGTACTGGCTGGCCCATCCCGCATCCCGCGCTGCCGTGAGCACATGGTGCACGAGTTCTGCGCCCGGGGCTGCCACCTCCGCCGCGGTGGCCAGTTCGAGGGCGTAGCTGAGGTCCTTGAGCGCGTAGTCGGTGGAGAAGGCGTTTAGCGGATAGTCGTCGGCGAGGATCGCCTTCATGCCATGGTTCCGCAGCGCGAAGCTGTCTGCTGACCCCTTGGCCAGCGCGTCGAACAGCAGGGCGCCGTCCAGGCCGGCCGCTGTCGCGATCGCGTGGGCCTCCGCGATCGCGAGCACGTTCTGGAACAGCACCATGTTGTTGAGCTGCTTCACGATCTGGCCGCTGCCTGCCGGGCCGCAGTAGGTGACGTCCGTTGCCATGCAGTCCAGCAGCGGGCGGATGCGCTCTGCCACGTCCCGGTCTCCGCCCACCATGACCGCCAGCGTCCCGTCCGCCGCAGCCTGGCGCGTGCGTGCCACAGGGGCATCGCAGAACGCGACCCCGTTCTCATCGGCCAGGGATGCCATCCGGCGCGTGCACTCGACCGACGAGGTCCCCAGGTCCACGATCACGGGCCGCCGCCCAGACCGGCCGGGCAACTCGGACAGGGCGGCGATCACCCCGTCCTCGCCGGTGAGGACCTCCTCGAGCTCACGGTGGCCCGGCAGCGAGCAGAACACCACATCGGCCGCCACGCCGGCTGGCGACGCTGCGGCGTGCGCGCCCTCGGTGGCCAGCCACCGGACCGCGGTCTTGACCACGTCGTACACCGTGACCGGCAGTCCAGACTTGCGCACCAGGTTCCGGCACATGGCAGCGCCCATCACGCCAAGACCGATGAACCCGATCGTGGCCGGGAGGTCCGGGAAGGCCGGCCCGCCGGGGCCAGCGTTCGTCGCCATGCCGCTCATGGGGTGCCGGTGGTCGCCCAGGCCCGCAGGACGGCCTTCTCGACCTTGCCGCTCGCGTTCAGCGGCAGCTCGCTGATGATCTCCACGACCCGCGGGACCTTGTAGTTGGCCATCTGCTCGCGGCACCAGGAGATGATGTCGTCGCCGGTGGTCGCGGTCGCCTCGGGCCGCAGCACCACGAACGCCATTCCCACGTCACCCAGCCGCCGGTCCGGAATCCCGATAACCGCGGCCCGGCGGATTCCAGGGTGCCGGAGAAGGACGTTCTCGACCTCAGCCGGGTAGACGTTGAACCCTCCCACGATGAACATGTCCTTGATCCGCCCGACGATGCGCAGGCGGCCCTCGCCGTCGAACGTGCCGAGATCCCCGCTGCGCAGCCAGCCGTCGGCCGACAGAGCAGCGGCTGTCCCCTCCGGGTTGTCCAGGTAACGAAGCATGACGCTCGGCCCGCGGAACAGGATTTCGCCCATCTCTCGGGGCGGGACTTCGCTTCCCCGCTCGTCCACGATGCGGATCTCGAATCCGGGACGCGCCCGGCCGACGGTCGTGGCAATGGCCGCGAAGTCGTCGTCCGGGCCGGTGCTGGCGGCCGTCCCGCTCTCGGTCATTCCGTAACCGGAGATGATCAGCCGGAACGGCAGCTCCTCACGGACACGCCGGATCAGCTCGACCGGGATGTCGGTGGCACCCGTGACCGCGACCCGCAGGCTCGACAGGTCATAGCGGCCCAGGTCGGCGCGATCGAGGATCGACTGGTACAGCGTGGGCGGTCCGGGCAGCACGGTCGCCCGCTCCTGCTGCACCCGCGCGAGCAGCCGGTCAACGTCGAGCACCGCCTCGGGGAGCATGGCGGCGCCAGAGGCCACGCAGGCCAGGATCCCGGCCTTGTAGCCGAACTGGCTGAAATACGGGTTGACCATCAGGTAGCGGTCGGCGTGGCCCAGCCCCGTCATCGTGGCCCAGTCCGTGCCGCAGTGCAGCGTCCGGCCATGCGTCATGACCACGCCCTTGGGAACCCCGGTGGTCCCGGACGTGAACAGGATGTCCGATACGTCGTCGGTGCCGAGAGCAGCTCGCCGCCGGTCGGCCTCGGCCTGCGCGCTGGCGGTGGCCCGGGCGGCAAAGCCCGGCCAGGATTCCGCCTTCTCCGGGACCTCGCCGCGAGCGACGATGATCGTTTCCAGCTCGGGCAGCTCCGCCCCGGCCGAGCGCAGCATCGTCACGTAGTCGGTGCCCAGGAAGCCGGTGACGGTGACGAGGACCCGGGCCCGGCTCCGGGACAGGATCTCGGCGGCCTCCGGGCCCTTGAACCGGGTGTTGACCGGAACGAGGACCGCGCCCGCCTGGAACAGGCCGAGGCACGCAACGATCCACTCCGCGCTATTCGGCGCCCACAGTGCCACCCGGTCGCCGGGCTCGCACCCGGACGCGATCAGGGCGGCGCCGAACGAGCGGGCGGCTTCGAACAGTCCGGACCAGCTGAGCGTCGTGGTCCCGTCGCAGACGGCCAGGTCGTCGCCGAATCGTTCACCCGCCGCCGCGGTCATCGCCGGGATCGTCGGCCAGGGCAGGCCTCCTCTGCTGGCCATCTAGCTCTCCAGGTTAAGGCGGTAGACGCGGGCCGCAGTGCCGGAGAACAGCTCATCCTGCTCGTCGTCGGTGTAGTCGGCGGCGATCTTCTGGAAACCGTTCCAGCTCACGGTGTAGCCGATGGCGTCGCGGTCGACAGGATAGTTGGACTCGAACATGCACCGCGACGGGCCGAATGTGTCGATGCACCAGCGGATGTCATCGCCCCACCACGCGACGACGTCATCGGAGCCGGGCGGCCGGGCCCGCGACGACCAGCCAGTGCGGAACAGATAGCTGTCCATGCCGATCCCGCCCAGCTTCACCGCCGTGTTCGGGCACCCGGCAAGCTGGCTCATCCCGCTGCGCCACTCGGGCCGGACCGCGTCGCGGTGGTACGGGCCGACGTTGAGCGGCACGCCGAGGTGGTTGAGGACGATCGTCGTGCCCTCGGCCGCGTGCGCGAGCTTGGCGAGCTCGGGAAGCTGCGGGTGGTAGATCCAGGCGTCGAAGGAGTACCCCCGGTCGCCGAGCCGGGCGACACCGTGCCGGAACCTGCCGTCGGCCATGAGGTCCGGCGCAGGGTTCATGTAGCCGGGGGGAACGCCGGGATTCGCGTCCCACGCAGCCGGATGCCGGATGCCACGAAACCTGCCCTCGCCCGCGGCCAGGTGCGCATCGAGGACCTCGTCCAGCGCATCCCCGAGGGTGAGGTCGGCATAGGCGACGATCGCGGCGATCCGCGTCGCACGGTGGTCGGATTCGCGCGCCTGCGCGGCAACATACTCGGTCTCCCCGACCGGGCGCAGCCGTTCCGGGCCGCTGGTCCGGTAGCTGGCCATGGTCTCCACGAACACCGTGTGCGTGACGTTGTGGCCGGCCCGGGTGTCGGCGAGCAGGTCGGCGAGCAGATACCTGTGCCCCTCGTCGTCACGCAAGTGATGGTGCGCGTCGACGATGCGGCGCTTCGGGTCGACCGGCTCTTCCTGCGTCAGCGCGAGCCAGTGCAGATGGTCCAGTTCGGTCATGGAGCTTCTCCTTCCCCAGCTTCAGTGCCACGGCGTCCCGCACGGGCTCGCAGCGCCCTTTCCAGCCTGAGCAGCAGGGCGTGGATGCCTCCCGGTTCGAACAGCACGACCAGCAGGAACAGCAGGGAGAACAGGCCGGAGTTCACATCGCTCTCG
>Ga0335073_10002829_pt1 | contig 23874 bp, 27 predicted proteins | sample Lox_Sample_22_FD_207093 | JGI IMG/M metagenome (GOLD analysis project Ga0335073, IMG submission 207093) | Soil microbial communities from Loxahatchee National Wildlife Refuge, Florida, United States - Lox_Sample_2.2 | ecosystem: Environmental > Terrestrial > Soil > Wetlands | place: USA... | reverse complement strand
CCTTAATGTCTATAAAATGTCAGCAGAGAGATAGGGAGAATGGTACCATTGTTGCCCAACTGTAAACAATCAATTCCCAAGCGTGTGTTCTTCTCCTTGACCTGTCCCGACTTTACAGACGCCAGCATTTCGATAGGTGATAACCCCGAATTCTCAGCCAATGCCATCGGTACCATATCAAGAGCACTTGCAAATGCACGCATAGCATATTGCTTGATTCCAGGGGTCTTCAAGGTCAATAATATTTACAAGAAGGGGGAATGCTTTATCTGCTGCTTCAGCAACCACAAGGGAGCAGGCTATCTTGGCAGCACCACCGCCATACACAACACAATTATCATTCACTAGATTGCGAACGATGCACAAGGAATCATGGAGCGCCTGTTTCGCCTCGTCAACAATCTAGGTCATTTAGAAAGGGGGCTAGAACAGGCTTATACCATCTTGTTACTTCCTCGAACAAAAACAGTTACTGCACGGGTGTTTGTGCACTCTTCAATGACAAGCATTCTGTCTCGCATGGTTCCAAATTCCAACTCCCGAACAAGTCCTGCTCGACCCAGTTTCTCGGCAGATAAATCCTCAAATCTCGGAACAATACGGCCATTCGTGGCAAATCTGCGACAGAATCCATCCTCGTTCACGGCTACGCGATAAATTGCACCGTCGCATCTCAAGGTTCCTCCTCCCCATCTCAAACCTTATTTTTAGGAATGAAAACTCAGATCAAATCCACCAAAATTGCATGTCTCGACATGAACTTGCAGAAAACTCGTATGGCACTGGGTGTGCACATTGAGATCTCTGATCCGTCGCAATTGGAATGAATCCGAGACCAAGAATCTAAGATCACACTAGACAGAGTGCACAAAGTTCTCGCCTCAGGTGCCAATGTCGTTCTCACAACCAAAGGGATTGACAATTTATGTTTGAAGTTGTTTGTCAAGGTGGGAGCAATGGCTGTATGCAGAGTCAAGAGAGAAGACATGAGACGTGTTGCATGGGCAACAGGAGCAACAATGGTGAGTACATTGAGTAATTTGGAGGGCGATGAAGTATTCGACACGAGCAGTCTTGGTACCACAGAGGAAGTCGTTCAAGAGTGGATTGGAGATGATGAGTGTCTGCTCATCAAGGGGACAAAAGCACATACCAGTGCAAGTGTCATCCTTCGTGGATCTAACGGTGTATTTCTGTTCTTGTGGGTGACACTAATTTAGGCTACCAACTCGATGAGATGGAGAGATCATTACACGATTCCCTTTCCGTGATCAAACCGACCCTTGAAAGTGGAAGTGTCGTTCCCGGAGGAGGTGCAGTTGAAACTGCACTATTCATCTATCTCGAAAACTTTGCTGCTTCAGTGGGCTCAAGAGAACAACTGACCATCGCAGAATTCAGATCCGCACTACTCGCCATCCCAAAACAACTCGCCGTCAACGCTGCCAAAGATTCCTCTGATCTCGTTGCCAAACTTTGGGCTTACCACGCATCCTCTCAATCCACTACTCAGGGAGAGGAGAAGAAGCGCAAGTACCACTTCTATGGCCTGGATTTGATGGAGGGCAAGGTGAGGAATAATCTTGAGGCTGGAGTCTTGGAGCCAAGTATGAGCAAAGTGAGGAGTTTGAAGAGTGCGGTGGAGGCTTGTATTAGCATTTTAAGGATTGATACAGCCATCAAAGTGGACCCGAAACTGGTGGAGGAAGATCCTCATGGCCATTAGAGTAGATTCATCTAATAAGATGCAAAGCGTCAGAAGATTTATGGGTGAGGTTCAATTTTGAGTGCTCAACTTTCGGTCACTCAAGGTGTGGAACACCTCAGGCTTGATTCTCATCTTTTCAATTGCTTGCTCGTGCATTGAGCTGCGCCTTCCCCCGTTCCCCGAACCGTCCGATCGATCTCGCTTCTGTGACATGCTTCAAAATCGGCGATACCAAACCATTTTCAGTTATTAACGCAATAGTTTCAAGCAGATAGCATGTCGATGCTCGCAATACAGGTACATTTCACTAGTTATCCACCAACAGTCCAAATCATTTTATCCAGAATGTAGCTCGTTGTTGCGCGGAGGACCTTATAGACTGAGAAACGGAGTGCGTGTGTAGACTTGATTGAATCTAGAGAGGGCGGATATAGCGCTATTTATAATACAGTGTGTGTGTACAGCCTTAAACGCCTTGCCTGTGTAACATTACAGCGATTTCACATCGCATCGGCGATGTCGGTTATACTGAAAAGCGTCTCATCAGCCGGCTCAAATATGGTCTTCGCAGCGGAGATCGCATCTCATGACTCGTCATGCTGACCAAGATTTAGTCTCCACTGGGTTAGATGACATTCTAGCCAGCGGATTGAATAGCGTAGACTGTCTTCGTGAACTCCGACGACGATGACGGCACGTTGAATGATTCTGCGGAGGACAGGAGGAAGGATGATATTTGGACGGTAGATGGTGTACTTTTGGGTATGCCGGCCAGGTTTTGCTTGAGGGAATAGAGGTCTATATGAGGCTTCGGGCTGAGTTTCTGGACCACTAGACGCATGAAGCCTGTCCAATGGAAACATTGCGAGGACTTGTTGTGGAATTCGTCGCTTCCCTGACGGAATTAGCATTGGAAGGTGAACTTCACAATTACTTTGATGCGTACTATCCGCATCTAACCATCCGGTTTGAACCCAGTCCATGTATTCATTGAGTTTCGCATCTGACATGCCAAGAATATCCTCTTCTCTGACATCGACAAATGCATTGCCTTCATCCTTTTGTTCCTCATCCTCGGATGCAATGGCCCAATTCTCCCACATGGAACTTTCCTCGAGATTGTATCCTAATTTACATGCCACGATGAGCAGAGCCATAAGTTTTGCTTCCGGGTATCCCCCTGTATGTTTCCGACTTCCTACAATCGTGAATTCCTTGAGATCTAATAGGACAGCGAGTTTTGTTGCAATAGAGTATGTCTCTAACGGGAAGGACATAGCAGTTGACATTTCGAATAGGATTGGCGGATGATTGAGGGGAGGTAGATTGAGTTTTAGCTCCTCAAAATAAAAGTTCGCTAGTTGCCGAGCCCAATAGTGAAGGGACTGGGGATCGAGTTTGAGCTGGAGTTAGCGACACTTCAACGAAACGTATCTACATTTACAGAGAACCTAGAACGCGTATGACCCTGGAGTCGTCGGAGAATATCTGGCGGTATAATGTTGTCAGCTCTAGTATACGGTATTTGCGAGGATTGAATCCACCTGTACTTGTTAGTTTGGAGCTTGCAGATATCTACCCGTAGATGTTGCCCAGAGTGACGGGTATTCTGAGGATCAACATTGCCAAGTAAGAGAACAGCGGTGAGATAATGAATAGCGGGTATCTTTTCAAGACTTGGATGTCCGACCGAAATGCTCTCGTGCTACTAGATAGGTTACTTCCTGACGTGGCATCATCATCTTCAATTGATCGGTCTTCTTCCGCAGCCTCCGAAAAGTCATCGAGTTCATATAGTTCAGTTTCCTCCTTTCTTAACTTCTTTTCAGTAGCTTTGATATCGAGCGCTGTAATATACAGGGCCCATAGATCTTTGACAACACCCTATCATTCAGCGAGTTTTACCAATGGGAGATATGCCTCAAGGTCGTTTGGCATACCCAGTTTAATCAGACTCTCGACCTGACCATGCAGAATAAACTGATAACACTGCAGGTATAGAAGTGCATTTGCATCCGCGGATAGAGCTATTTAATCAATACAGACAGTGGTTTGAAAGGCGTACGTTTGAGTTGTTCTTCACGTTTGCGTTTCCGTTCTTCAGCTTCTAAGTTTCCGAACGTATGTCTTTTTACGCCACTTGGACGGACTTCTTCGTCTTCTGCAGTCTCGAGGATATTCTAGGAGATTTATCGGTCAAGAGTTTTTTGTGAAGAATCAACCTGTTCGTGTCCATTTGCACAGACGTATCTGCCATCTACTATGAAGTAGCTCGTCGAAGGACAATTGTCGATTCCACATGGACCTCTGAGACGAGGGCCATTCACTCGAACACGACGGACCTCCATCAATTTTGCACTTCAAATTATTGTCTGGAATCTAGCCTTTACAGTGTAGAACTCAAATTTTCGGAAAACAGAAACCAGTTTAAAATAGTGACAAAATATTAAAACCTGTTTAAAATACTGACACAGGATTGTTAACCACGTAATCATTACTTAGAAATATTGGAATCTGTTTGGAATATGGTACTTCGAGTCATCATGTCAGGCAAGAGTGGCCACGACCGACGAGTCCTCAGTGAAACTGAACCTCAATCATGAGATTCCTGATACTAGTCCTACACTGACTCCAATACACTTTTCTTGTGCCTTTTCAATCTCTTCTTCTCTTTGGCCTCCTCTCGATCATCTTCATTCACATTCCTCATCCTCTTCGCTGTCTCCTCCACATATCGTCTCATCATCTCTTCTGTCCCTCCTCCCTCAGCCAAAAATTCTTTCTCACTCATGAGCTCATAAACAGGATGCGAATTCCCCTTGTCATCAAACGTCAATCTCGTCCCCCTGCCAAGCGCGTTTCGCCAACGCCTTCCTCGACGTCCCAAATCTTCACCTGTCGTTTCGATATTGTCCGTCCTCCATTCCCCGGAATTTCAGCTGTTTCCTAATCAATCTTGCATTTCGTCATAAGGAGATCGTCGTCTTCCTTGTCCGGAGGAAGTTTAAAAGCGGTGTTACCCGCGAATGCAGCTCTTGATAGTGTTTCGTCAGAGTCGTCCCTCAAATATTGATTGTAGGTCTGTCGGTGAGGGAGCTCGAGTTGTTTGAGATGGCCCGTACAAAGAAGGCATGCATCATTTTTCTTTGACGAAATTGATGCCATTGGAGGAGCGAGGTTTGATGATGGTGCTGGAGGAGACAATGAAGTGCAATGTACTATGCTCGAACTCATTACACAACTCGACAGTTTTGATCCCCGTGGGAACATTAAAGTCATGTTTGCTACGAGTCGGCCAAGCACGCTCAACCTGCCTTTACTGCAACCAGGCAGAATCGATAGAAAAGTGGAGTTTAGTTTACCTGATGTGGAGGGTCGTACTCACATTCTCAAAATTCACGCTAAAAGGCACATTTCTGACTGACAATTCTAATAAAATAGTATGAGCGTGGAGCAGGATATTCGCTTCGAACTCATCTCATGTCTATGCCCCAATTCTGCCAGTGCAGAGCCACGATCTGTTTGTACCGAGGCTGGAATGTTTGCTATTAGGTTGTCATCAAAGGGAACGCAAAGTTCAACTCCACTGCCTCATACATGATTTTCAATTGATCGCACAGTAGCTAGACCTTGGTAATTAGATAAATCCTGAGTGCCGCACCATTGTCACCTTGACCTCTGTTTCCCTGGATCCTCTTCACCTTGCTGTCAAGCTCTTGGGCCATTCGAGATTAGAGCCCTTCGCTACTAACATCAGAGGTAGGTTGTGGCATGCACGCGCTGCATTCGTACTGGTGCTCGCAGATCTGCAATACAGACATTCACACATTTCTCCGTATGGCATTGCAACAACACCCGGAGGATTATGCAGAGGCAAAGAAGGAGTTACTACAATACTGGCATGAAGGCGAATCAATAGTCCCAGTTCGCGAGTTTCCCTTTGTTTGGCCGGAATCACCACATCTCGAGCCAGGCAGCCCTCTGGATGTTAAAGACTCATACTCACCTTTCAACTTCTCCCTTGAAGAGACATTCGACTTGCTAGATGACGACGCAGCTCACCTGACTGACTTCCTAGCCCCGAGCGGCAATGAAGATATTCTCAATACTGGAAGAACTGAATCACTCAACCTGGAATTTCTGCTGCCTCGCCCTAGAAACGGTCCAGATCATTTCCGCAAGTATGGACCTGCCTCGCTGAAAAAGGCAGCCATTTCGTTCCCGAGAGGGATGTTAATGGGAGAAGACGGGATGGAGATACCACGAGATACAAGTGATGTTTTCAAAGCCTTCAAGGAAGAGAAAAAAATAAGAGTCACACAACAAGATGCGGATTATTTGAGATCTATGATCTCGAAAATCTCCCACGAGAACTCCATCGATATAATTCTTCCAAAAGTACTACCCTGAATGAGCTTCCTAAAGGCAGCCAAAATCTGTTGACTCGATACTGAGTCCTCCACTGCTGCCCCTCAGCCCGCTCCGTTTCAAAGCAAAATCCACAGACGAGACTCTCGCTTTCCATGTCGACCTATCGTCCACACCATTCAACGAAAATGTCCTCTCCGATCTGAGTGCTCAGGACCTTTGGGAACATTTCCCCTCTCCGTCTCCAAATTTAATCGAAAGCATCATCAATACCGTCCCAGAGCCAACGCCAGCCAAAGTCAATCAAACAGAAACTCAGTTAATCGCAAATCTCAAACTTCACACACCTCTCAGCACACCACTCCCTCGCAAAAATTCAACATCCAATAACCATGATTTCCTCTTCCAAGATCTTTCCCATCTCAAACTAACATTCGGAACCTTTTCATCTGAATCACCGAGTTCAGGTCCCTTACAAACGCCCATGAGACTTGATAGTTTTATGCTTGCAGAGACCGTTACCGCAGAGTCATCCCTTCGTCAGCGCCTTCCGGCTCTTCCTCAGTCATCACCCAAGAGGCAAACATTCCCAGTGTCCCTGTTCGGGCTTTACGTTGCGACAGAGGGGTTGTCCTGCCCTGACGTTGCGCAGAGTGTGATTGACGTGTTGAATGAACAAGTTAAATGGCAGCCACTTAAAAAGACTCTGAAGTCTCTGAATTTTGGAAGAGAGGAGGTTGAGGGGGATTGGGAGGCATATTTTGATCGGTCAGGGTTGACCACAGGGGAGGAAGAAATGTTTTTCAAAGATAGAGGTGTTCCGATTGAGGAAGAGGAGGTATTGCTAGCGAGGTGGAATGGAGCAAAGACTGTCAAGAATGATCCTCCAGGTCTCACGGAGCTGGTTCGCAAACGAAAGATGGAAATGCCGGCTGCAACTGCTGGGGAAGGAGGACTTGATGTCCACAGGACCTCTAAACGATCGAAATGGTCTCATCGGTATCGAATCGAAGAGTACATGAAAGTGCAAGGCTTGAATCTCGAGATGAATTATGAGGAATTCCGGGAGAAACTGCTAATTCGTAATCTCCACATAAGGATAACTAACTGTCAGTTGACGACGATGTCCCTCATGCTGAAACCTATACTCGCGTCACCCCAACTCAACCTGAAGTGCCTCACACAGCAATCGTACCATCTCCATCTGACCCATCAACAGCGGTCAGGGTCGTAATACTCTCGACTACCATTCTTCGTCAACATTCACTCATCCAGCACCTATCTAGTACATTATCTGAAACGGTATTCATCGAACGCGACATTCGAGACGAAGCTGACATTATTGTCTCCCCAAATCGTTCGATCCTCTTATTCACGCTCGCACAGATAACACAATCACTCCCCTCCCACGCGTCCACCCGGATTCTGACGGTGGCACCAAAATATCGACGGGTTGAGATTATTGTTGCATGTTCAGGGTTAGTGAGAGGAGAATCTGTGGCATTGTTCCAGGGATTGTTGGAGGAGGTGAGAAGAGATCATGATGTACGATTAATCTTTTCCAACGGAGATGAGGAGATGAGGCGGTGGGTTACTTGGTTGTGTCGTTGGCGAGAGATTGATGGAAATACGTACGGCCCCGAGGATGTTAGTGAGGAAGAAATGGAGGTAAGATCTCGCTGTACTAGAAGACTCAAGTGGAAAGGAAGAATATGTCCTGCAAGGAAGCATGAATGTGTTTACTGTACAAGTTATCCTTCGACGTGCCAATTTGCAGAAGTTTATGGAAATGTCTCACGAGGATCGGATCATGCGATTTTATGACATTGCCTCCGAGAAGGCACTGCTTGGTCTACCAATAAGCATAGCACCGCTGACTCTAGCTTTGTCTACTTCATCTGTCAGATTAGAGGAATAGAAACATTGTTATCAAGGTTTGATGGAGGTAGATGTCAATGAATCATGAATTGCGCTCAAATATTATGTACACACAAATTAGCAAGTATATCCCCCACAAAAAAATGAGAATCAAAGTGGAAATCAAGAGTGCAAGGTAAATTTTGAAGGAGTATTGCCGAAGGCTGTGAGCCAGCTTCTGCAGGATCGAGAAGGTCAAAATCAATAGTTTCCACCTCATGAAGCCATCCTGACAAAGGGGGAAGGTTTGCAACAGGATGTGTATGCTCATGCTTGGGCGATAAGCAGATATTATTTCAGTGCTGCTCTAGCTCGAAGCCCCTAGTTTTTGATCCTCAGCAGCGTCATTTACATTCTTCTCATCACCCTCCTTCTTGTAATTCATCATACCAATCAAGACCCGAGTCAAGATAGCAAGACATTCATATATATGGACAAGATGATGAAGCGGTATGATCCTGGAACTCAATACAATGTACTAATTTTAGATGGAGGAAACTCATCCAATGAATCGGAAATCGACACTGAGTTGGAGATATATGTATTGTTGTACGTTGATTCCTTTGCATCGAGTCCAGAAGTAAAACAAGAATACATCTGCAATGTGTCCATGTCCATGTTGAGACTTACTTTGTTCGATGGTATCAAGGTCCATAGTGGACAGCCTCACCCATTTTTGTGTCACGTTTGGAATATGTTTCACCGAGGAAGATCGTGGAGACAGCGTCTCACAACAGCAGCTAGGCAAGACTTGCAATGATGGAAGGAATTTCTGCCAATCTAGTCTGAGATCTCAGCAATTCAACTATCAAGACCCCAATTCCACATCGCGACAGATGCAAGTGGCAAGAAGGGTATCGGTGGAGTATGGTTCGAAGCGGACGAAAAACTCAATATGTTTGCAACAAAGACTCAACCGCCGGCATCGTCCCAAACATATCAAGTGGAAAATACTATTTGTAGTCTTGTACACATTTGCGTCATGGGCTGAGAACTGGGAGGAGAGTCGCGTTATCGTATTCTGTGATACTGAAGCGGTTGTAGCCGGCATCAACAAACGCACCATTCGGGGTGCGGCAATTCGACCGCTACAATCCTTATTCCTGCTCGCAGCGCAGCGGAATATCGACGTGGTCGCAGTATGGGTCCCGTCAAAGGCGAATGCCTTGGCGGATGCCCTTTCTCGTTTTGATTTGGACAAGATTACTATAACTAACCTAGTTGGACAGCAAGCAAGTTCCCCACTCCGTCGTCAACCTTCTATGATAATGTCAAAAGCTTGCCGCCTGATGCAACCTTCTACTTGTACTACGGTCTTGTGTCATCCACCCGGTCTAAAAACCTCTCTGCAATAAACCGGTATCAGAAATTCTGCAAGGAGAAACAATACTTACTGGTCTTCCCTGTTTCGCAACACGCATTCGCTCATTTCATTGCCCAAGAAGCACCATCACATCAAGCAATGTATATCACCCAAATGATTGCAAGCCTTAAAAGTCACCAAATCGATTACGGATACGATAATGCGAATTTCGAAAACGACATTCAAATCAAAAGAATGTTACGTGGAGTTAAAAGAGTAAATGGCCTCAAACCCAAAAACGAACGCCTTCCGATCACCCGAGACATAGTCGTCAAATTGGTCAACCAGTGCGGAACATCATTTAACGGTATCACAATGCGAACAGCAATCTGTGTCGCGTTTGCTGGATTTCTACGAACTGGTGAATTCACATACAGCAGTTGGAACTCGTCAAGCCACGACTTATTAATCTCACGTGGCGGCATCCAATTCAACAAAGGCTCTGTCACACTGACGTTACCGAGGTCAAAGTCAGACCCGTTTGGTACAACTGTCCCAATTTCGATGCCCGAGACACGCGATTCGATATGCTCACGGGAGGCACTCAAAGTCCTCTTCGTACGATTTCCGGCACCTCTGGACGCCCCACTCTTTTGTCAAAACAACCCGCTAGGTTATAAAAGCAGGATGTGCTTCACACGAGACTGGTTCCTCAATTCGCTACGAGATCTATTAATCAAGGCGGGCATCAACCCAGTGGGATACAATGGTCATTCATTCCGCACAGGTGCAGCGCACTCTGCAGCAGCAGCAGGAATGACAGACGAGGAAATCAAAACTCTCGGGAGATGGAAAAGCGACTCCTACAGACTATATATGGGACACAATGATGTGAGGCGACTGAAACTCGCGTCAAAAGTCACTTACAATCTCCGTTCAACTGCTACCGCTGCCCCTCGTTCCAAATAGGACCTCGGTGGCACCCCCTGGGGCGTCAGATCCTAACGGCCCTCTCCTTCTTTGGGCGGCGAGAGCGCAGGGACCGCCTTTGCAGCGCAAGGCTTGCGAGACCCAAACTACAAGAATGGACTACTCCTAAAACAAAACTTTGCTAAGATTGGCTCGCAACTAATTCGCGGAAAATAAGCTTGTTCATTCCACAGAAAGTCGATGCGGGGACCGCGGCTCCTGCGGCAACGAACGACTGCAGAACAGAAGCCAGCCAAATCTGCAAGTTGACAAGGCTCCATAAACCCACCTGAGACCCCAAACTTTTGGATTTCCTATATCAACGAGAGACTTCGTAAATGACTCTTATCAAATTAAACTGAATACAGCATCATTCCGAATGAAGCCTGAATGAAACCAAAACCAAAATATACCCAAACCCAACCCCACAACCCCATGGCATGCTTTGCTCTCAAGATTGTCCGCCAAGCAACCTCGAGGTCTCATCTGCGCCACTATCGACAGCAGCTTGAGATTCCGCTGTTACATCCTCGATAGCCCGTCTCATGTGTGGGATCATCACGAGAACAGAAAGTAGTGCAATGACTCCGGAGATGACGAATGCTAGACGCTTCAGATGTGCAGATCACGGCGAACATACCAAAGATCCATTGTAATGCAATGACCTTAATCTCCAGTTGCTCAATCGCAAGTGATAGCATATGATACGCGATGGCAAGTCCAAACACCCTTCCGTGTCAGCTTCCTATACTAATAGAGGGCTTGGGTGATACCAATCTCGGAAAAAGATCACGACCCCACCGCCAATGACTAGGACGATCCAGATGAAGATATTAGCCAACAACCTTCCTACAGTTCCATGAACATGGAAGGCAACGGCCCCATTATGAAGAATGTCAATGAACAAGACGGCGAGTGGTAGTCTTGCTACAGGGGCTTCAATAAAAATGAGTCGTGAGATATTTGATCGAGTGTGATTCATCTTATGACCGAGGCGCAAGTACAATCGAAGGACATTGAGGAAGTTGAGAATAAGGAAGATTTCAGCAATGACGAAATGTTTGTGAACCTTTCAATTAGACAAATATGTTACGATCTTTGGCCAGAGATACCCAGAGTAACGCCCATCCAAACTGGAGCAAGTTGAAGATAGCAAAACTAGTGTAGACCGTTTTGTATGTCGTATCCTATTGTCAGGACGAGCATGCAGAGACTCGGGACCCTAATATTACTGTCGCGCGACCAGTGGGTGGCGATAAATCCGAGCTGCAAAACGTAGAGGAGTAGCCTTATACGTCAGCGCAAATTGCGTATGGACCTGTACCAAAAAGCGGCTGTGAACAGGCTGTTCTATTTGACATTAGCGATGGATAAGTTGAGACGGGATACCGTAGTAAACGGGGTGAGGTGATGGTTAGACACATGTCCGATTGTTGGCTATCCGTCAATTCTGCAGACGAGGATAACGTACATGAAGAACGGAGGAATAGAGAATGTTTGTGGCCTACATGTTAGGGTCTGCTTCCGCCTGCCTAAAGTGAACACACAACACTAACGAGCTAAACCGAATGTCAGCCATGTTCAAAAAGGGGAGGCGGGGTACCCAAGTCGAGAGGTTGAGAAATTGCAGGAACGAGTTCCTCTCTGCATCACCATCAGCAAACGTCTCTCGAATGAACAGAGCATACGGTTCGTGGATGAAGATTCCATTTGTTCGACGAGGTTACAGTCCGGTCAAGAATTGAGTGAAAAGTTGTTTGAAAAGGGCGCAGGGCTTGGCTTGCCTGAGACCAAAAGAAGGTTAATAATTCTAGTCACCTGCCATCGCCGACGTCACTGCCCTCCACATGTTTACCTAACAACCCCTCTCCGAAAAGTATACCCTCCAAAAGTTGGACCCGAGGGAGTGGTAATTTTGTCAGGAGATGGAAACGAATGTGACTCAATTTATTCGGTTTTAGATGATATCGACGTCTATAGCAAAAGTCTGTAAAGATCAAATTTGAACGTCTTAATCGATATCAAAAAGATTTCTACTCGTAGTGCACTTTGTTGACCAACCTAGAGTATCAGATGAGATGAAGCGGCAGGGAACTTACGTTCCAATCTTCTCGATGTAAACTCTCATATCATCTCCATCGTTCAAAATCACTTGGGGCTTTCGGAAGATTCCAATCCCCGGTCCGGTACCAGTCTAAAGTTAATTTCAGATGAACAAGGTCGTGCGCGTACCATGATCAGACTTCCGGCTTCCAAGGTCGTTCCGGCTGAGAGATATGCAATTGTCTTGGGAATATTGAAAATCATTTCCCTTTTCGTTAGTGAAGAGGACGGGGGAATTCACTTCGTGTTCGTCTCCTGGACAACATTGCCGTTATGGATTGATTTCATCGTTAAATTATGAGGATCCGGGATGGCTTTAGGAGACACAAGAACCGGACCGATTGGGGCAGAGTAATCAAGACCTGATATCAGTCTGGAAATATGAGAGTTGACCTTTTGAATAGCACCATTGAGACGAGGCGAATTGAGCGTTCCGGGCACTCACGTCATTTCCAGAAGTATATCCAAGAATGTAGTCGTATGCCTCTTCCTCTTTGATATCCTTTCCAGTTTTGCCAATAACCACGGTCAATTCACCTTCGTAATCACTTGACCCATCCTGGGCGACTTTGGGAATGATGATTTTTCCGGGATATGGGTCCGCGACGGCCGTGGCCGGCTTGATGAACAGTACAGGAACTTTCGGAATTGCCATATTGGCTTCAGCGGCATGCTAATAATCAGTCGTGCCGGATATTCGCAACTCTCACATCTCGGTAATTCAATCCTAAGCATCGCACGATTTTGGCCTGTTCTCTACTTACAGGAGATAGTAACTGCAGTTAGTGGGGATTGTATGGAAGTCGGATTACTTGTTTGATGGTCAATGTCTTGTCGGTGACGACTCCATCAAAAACGGAACCGGTGATTTCTTTTGCGGTAACCTTTTTTCCTTCGACAGTGGCGAGACCGAGGTCAGGATACTCTTTGGCATCAATCTGGCCAAGATGTATCTGTCCGGTCTCCTCTGCAACGAATCGAATCAAATGGGTCCAAGATGGTGACATTTTCCTCAAATCTTCGTTCGTTCGCGGGACGAGATGTGGGGTTATTATTTGGGGGTGGGAAGCGATGGTCGGAAGCTGCCGAACGGGAAACTGCCGAGCGATTCGCGCCGCAAATTTCGCCCGGGAAGTTGTTCCGTTTCGTGAGCAATTACGCCGAGGACACTAGTCTACACGCAAAGTGTGTCGTTGCGCCAGAAATGTGCACGTCCAACGACTTTCAATCATTCACTTAATATACCTTGCAGTTCTGGACTTTTTATGAATCAGAACTATCAGATTTAGCTCTATTTTCTTCAACTTTTCGTTGAACAGCAGACTTCTTTTCAACATCTAGTATCTCGTTCTCAGCAAATTTCCGTAACTCTTTCCGTTGATACCTAGAGTAAGCCGACTCAATGAGAATGAAGTACTTGGCTTCCCGACAATCTCAATAATAACCGGCAATTGTCCATCCTTCTTCCCCAGCATGTACTGTACTCAATCGGACTCATGGCACAGTGTAGCATTGTCTGTTCTCCTTCCCATACGCTCTTCAAAATGATATACCAAAGCGGCCACATGATGAGATAAAATTAATCCCCAGATACTTCCTAAACTGAGGAAGCCTCGCAATATAGGTGTCCGAACCAATCCCCAATCAACACAAAAAGCAACAAATACTTCTGATGGCTTTATCCGGTCTTTGACACTGATCAAATTGTCTTTGTAAATCTTGTGCAGCCATCATGAGCGCTAATTTTTATGAGCCTAGAGCTTTCCACGCAGACGAGGTGGCGACCGGAGGATTTGATGGGTCGCCAATTGCATACAACGAACAAGTAGTGAAAATGATATGTATGTCCCGATCAGGAAGTTGTGCTCGTATTGTGGAGGAGAGTAGGTTGAACAAGTGAAAATGCGACAGGAAGTTTATTACCCAATGTTGTTCGACGTCATAAATCGTTCTTCCCAGAGGCGTGAAAGGTGGCGATAGGACATCAGCATTACAGATGACCATATCAAGGTGACGCAGGGGAGTCGTATTGATCCACTTAGTAGCAAACTCTCGTACAGAATGAAGAGAATCCAAGTTGTGCGTTTCTGCGTAAATCAGGTTGTTCTCCGTCCGTTGTCGTAGATCTTCAATATATTCGACTGTCCACAAATTCCAATGTTCGCGCACAAGAAGCGTTATTTGTGCCTTTTGCTGAGCCAATTCTTCGATGACCATGGCGCCTATACCTGATTTACCTCCCTGAAATGAGCTTGCTATCAAAAAGAAGGAACAGAACTGTGACGAGTACTACTTTTGAAGCCATTTGTCACATAGAGTAATTTGACCCTCCAGCATGCCATCTTCGTAGCCTGTATATGAAAGCAAGCGGTATTGCGTACCTTGTAAGCAAAGATTTGAGCACATCCCATTGACTCAGCCTGTACTCCGTAAGAAGATGGCTGAGGTAGTCGAATGGCATGGCCCCTGTTGACTGAACGCGAGAGTTCGAACGGAAACAGTGATTTGCGTGATTTCCGATGCATGCCTAGCCTCGAGTCTCGACGCCAGTCGGTCAGCTGATCCCCTGGCGGCACGGGACCAAGTTGTCATTGACGATATTCAAAACACCACTTTTGATAACGATTTGGGTATGGATTTTCAGCGGAGACTGTGTAGAACTCGAAAAACCAACTAGGGTGGCGAAGGTAAATCACTGACCGATAAACCGTAAGGTTGGGGCATCTCGAAAATTTTCAATTTGGGGCGCCGCGTGCCGCGCCTTAGAGTGGCTAGTTTAGGGCAGCAGAAAAGGCAAAGAAGAAGGCCGACAAAGAAGAAAGAGAAGCCTCTGGAAAAGAAAGGAGAAAGGCAGATGAAGCAGTTGACGTCCCCCAGGGGAAAGTATGGGGTCCTACCGCTAATTCAATCTACCACACGTTATAGCCAGTCAAATGAAAAGTCCCATATACTGCTCCTGAACTTACTTCACATATCAAGCCCAACTTGTCCAAAAGATCTCGTTGAGGATTCCTTAAAATTACGAATTCCCAGTCAATAGCCACATAAACACCAACTGCACAACGCTGATTCCGCCTAGAAATTGTATCCTCCGGCTCTTGCTCCTGCTTGTCCCAACTCCATCGACTGCTTCCACACCATCGGACAATATAACATACCGAAGAGATCGCAACTGGCAATTAACGAGGGGATCCCACAGAGGGTGAAGTTATGAGACATACCATGAAAAAGCCAAGGCCAAAGAAACAATACAAGAATACACTCCATTCAATCCACCTTCCCCATCCCTTTTTTTCGCCCTCACGGCGACCAAGAATCCCAGCCAACCGGACCAGCATCGTAACAACGATGCCCACAAATTTGTACCCTCCATATGCAACCAGGTCGAGGACTTGACCTTGACCACCAATGTTTAGGAGGTAACAACCCAATTTGATGGCAACGATTTCGAATATTACGACCGCAAATGCATAAGAAGCAGTTCCTGAAAAGTTTTCCGGACTGAAATGCCCTTGAATTCCAGACAGGAATGCTGACAAGAGGATGTAGGTCACAAAAGCCATGACTGAAACGTTAGCAATGAAGGGAAATCTGTGGTCTTTACCAGGAATATACAGATCCGGCGCGTTGATGTCTTCCCGAGGAGGTTTGTATCCTTCTGTTGCTCCAGATACTTCGTTTCTTCGAATCTGTCTCGACCAGGGCTTATGTCTCCAAGGAAACATGAGCAGTCGTAGTTTCCGCACCACGTATGAGGTGGACACGTTGAAGTATGGTTTCAAGGCTCCTGTATTGACAAATCGAAGCACATTTTGTTCCACGTATTCCTGGCCAGTTCCCATTACATTTCCCATGACATGAAGACCCATTTGCGCGGTAGCATCGTTGACACCGAGAAATTGTCCAAACTGTTGTGCGTATTGGGGCTGAACAGGATGATGGGCAGCATGTTGTGCGTACACAGGGTTGTATTGATGGTGATGCTGGAGCGGCTGTGTTGGAGGTGGCGATCGGACTGGAGGTATTGGATGCACAGGCACTAAAAAGGTCAGCTCAATGAAAAGAAGCGTAGAGTGGGAAGTAACCCGGATGATGGAGAGGAGGAGGAGATGATGCCGGATTAATGTTCTGATTGTAGGGACTGCCGTACATGTTGGGCGTGGATGGAAAGAAAGAGGGGAGGGAGAATAAAGATTCTAAAGTCGCGACAACGTGGCTTACGAGGGAAAGGGCCAATCGTGGCTTCGGCACGAGGCTAGACTCCAAGCCGGAATTTTCACCAGCCACAACCGGACTGCCCGCTTCCGTCAACCACCCTTTCCCTATACACTTTCCCAGCTCAAACATCGCCCTACACCCCTTGTCCTTCTCTGTACCATCCCTATTGACTATCGTTGACTTTGCACAAGTAGCTGCATTCCTCTTCTCTCTGAAAAATGAGATAAGCAATAAGGAATACGAAATGATGGCCATCAGCAAAGTCTGGGTCAGACGGCCGAATTCGTCTCCCACCCGGATCCAAATACCCTCATCTGTGTCGACTCCAACTGGCTACTCCATTCCTTCGAGTGTTCATCGTGATGCCCCTAGACCAATCGAACTCGATGTCACAGAAGACTTTCTCGTCGATGACCTACGGGAAGTCATTCTTAAAAAGTACCCACAATCACTCGGAAAGCATCACGACTCGGCCGACTTGACAATTCGTATCCATGATAATGACGACCCTCAAAAGGCACGTGCACTTGCGCCTGACGAGAGTGTGGTTAAGATTCTGACGGAGGAGTATCCGGATGGTCAGAAGAGTTCCGAAGCATGGACCATCATCACCGCTGGAGGGAGAGATAATTATACGAGATGGTGGTTACAAACCGGAGGAGCCAGTAATGACATGTATCCGTTAAGGGGGACGTATTCACCGGGTCAACTGATCCAAAGCACTGGAGGCTCATACGGTTCCGAAGCGATACATTTGCAGCAACAAGAATATTTTCCTTACACTCCACAAAACGCCGTTGTAACACCTCCCGGAGAAGGCTCTACCAGACCAAGACAGTCAACAGGAGCAATGATGCCCGTCAATCAGCATTCAAGGACACAGACCCGGCCTCCGCTTCGTGCCAATCGATCGACCCTGGAAGAAGGAATTGGGATGTACCCTGGAAGAAGACTTGACAGCTCCAATACCACTTCAATGGTCATTGAAGCCACAAATAGTCCAGAGACGGACGCGATACGGGGTCAGCGCATGAGCTCTCCGGACTCATCTGGATCATCGCAGAGTCAGCGTTATCCTCCAGGACGAAATACTCCTCCTGGAGAATATGCTTATCGAGCTCGTGGATTCAGTAAATCTACACCGTCGCGGCCCGCACAGCCTTTTCACATGCAACTTCCTCCGCAACAGGCTCCCTCCACTACCCCAAAGGTCTCATCTCCACTTGGAGGCCCGCCAATCCTTCCCCCACCGCGTGTCTCCCAAACAAACACCAGTCTTCCCATCACGAGTGCCACGAATGCAAATGCGACAGTTCCCACTGAGAATGCAGCTCAACAGGCTTCGTCACCTAAATCTCCAGAGTCTGGGAATTCTTCTTCTCGCAACGGCGGTCTGGCACCGACAACGAGTAGTGGCAGTGCTGCTCCCGGAACATCAAAATCTCCCACCTCACGTCGTAGAAGCAATACCACCAACACTACTAGCCTCCCTCCAACAATTTCGAAAGCGCATATCTCTCCGCCTGAAGACCATACGGTCGAACCCACCGCCGTCGTGAAAGCAAAACCGGAAAAAAGTACAGTGTTAGGAGTCATCCCACCAATCAACGTTCTTATCGTCGAAGACAACATGATCAATGCACAAATACTCGAAGCTTTCTTCCGCAAACGAAAGTTGAAATACGCCACGGCCGTGAACGGCAGAGAAGCAGTTGAGAAATGGCGTCAAGGAGGATGGCATTTAGTTTTGGTTCGTTTCCAACTCTCGTGGCCTTGGCTAACCCCATGTCAGATGGATATTCAACTCCCTGTGATGTCAGGGATCGAAGCCACCAAAGAGATCCGTCGTCTGGAAAGAGTTAATCACATTGGTGTCTTCTCAGAAGATACTCCCGACAACATTTCCCCGGAAGACAAACTTGGCGACCGACTGTTCCCGTCTCCGGTCATCATCGTGGCGCTGACTGCCTCATCACGCGAATCGGACAGAAACGAGGCTTTGGCGGCCGGATGTAACGATTTCCTGACAAAACCCGTCGGTGCGCCTTGGTTGGAGAGAAAGGCCATTGAATGGGGATGCATGCAAGCATTAATTTGGACTAGTTTCGCACGGAAAAAACGGCGACAGGTACAGATTGAAGAACAAGGCTCAGAAGCTGTCAAAGCAATTATGTTGGATGAGCAAACAAAGGAGCAGGAAATGGAGAAACCGCCTGTCTCGAGAGGAGATTCTGGCGAGTCGGTTAAAAGCAAGGAAAGTGGGAGTACAGATGAAGGAAAACAAGCATAAGGATACTTAAAAGGATACGCATTTGAACTTCTTGATACATACATAGGCGTAGAGCAGGATGGAGTTATTCGTTCGGTGGAGTTGGGGTAGGAGGGATTCGGGGCGTTTAGCATACACGATTTATGACTTTTTGTTTTCACAAGGCGACTTAGTGTCACATCCCATTACAAGCTTATCCTAATATCATCAGAGTGCTTCTCTGCGCCTACTTCCTCCGTTATGTCTCGTTTCACCAGTAACAGTGTGCTTTCCCGATCTGACACGGGCTAGGGAGTGAGATGAGGGGATTACAGCATTGAAATTTAAAAGACTGCAATTGAGTATAGGATGCAGAGTATTCAATAGTTACGTCAATCTCGTTACAAACTTGAACATATCGTGCCCCCCTTATTTCGAGGGACATGAATTTCAGGAGACACAACAATATGAGGAGCGACATTCGGCCCGTAATTTGAAATACAGGAGCTTCTGAACGCCAGATGTCCGAATGTGTAACCTGAACGATGTTCTGATGGAGGGGGAAGATGATCAAGACCTTGGGTAAGGCGTAGATGGGGAGAACTTCGGGGAAGGAGCGATAGGTGCATGAGAGGCAGAGGCGGGAAATATCTGCGTAATTGAGGGAATACTCTGAGGGGAGAGTTCAGAAGATCGGGAGACGGGGGAATGAGTGGGAGTTATCGGGAGAAGCGGTTGATCTATAGGCTGTGTTTGGGGGTGGTGGCCACAATCGCGACGAGGGTGAGGAGAAGGGGATTAGGGAATCCTAATGTCGTCCATATTTTCCTCAGTTATCAGAAGGCCGATTTCTTGTGATGTAGGAGGATGTGGATCAGGATGACGAGAAGATGTAGGTGAGGACCTCGGGAGAGGTGATTGCGTACAAAACGCGATGTCAATTTTAGCAACCTGGGCTAGCGCAACGATAATGTTCTGACTTTGCTCAAAAGGAAGCTCTCGTTTCCGGCGTTGAAGGAGATCTGGACCAGAGATGGGATTCAAGGAATAGGATACTTAAGATTAGCTCTATTGATGCGGTAATCAATCCTATCGCCACTCCATTTGAAAGACAACATATGGCGTGTAATCGTCACTTGCTCCCACACTTTGCAACGCGGCCACCTCATCTGCACTTGCCAGCTTGTCCTTTGCCATAAAAGTATGGCTGCCAAGGTACTCGTACGCCTTATCCAACTGTTTTCGTAACGTCTTTGCCGATTTCCGGTTTGGCTTTGTATCAGTAATATTGCCCAAACACAGGTGTCAACCTTAATGACTGCACTGACAAATTCAGGAGGCAGGCCATAACGAAGGACACTTTCGACGAACACTCTTAAAGCCTTGAGGTGCGCCCATGCTTGAAAAGCGTCCGCGAAAGCGGATTTTGTAATCCGTACTAATTCGTTCTGAAAAACCACGGTCAGTTGCTTCTCCCTTTTAGGGAAAACGTGGTGGTTACCCATAGTTTCTCTTCGACTTGAGATGCTTGATTGTATTCTTGTGTTTCTCCACTGAGTTGCGAGTCACTGTACTTGAAGTCTCGTGGAGTCCATCTCCGGGTCAGCCAACAAAAAGATCGGGACGGACTTGAGTTCGCGACATCGATGGGTGAATTCTGCGATATCGCGGCGAAAAAGGGTGACAGAGTAGAGACTGAATTCCTCGTCTTGTGCCAGTTTCTGCGCTGATCGAGGGACCACATTGGGAGTCAGGGTTTCGTATTTGGCGTTGAATCCCTTTTCTTCGTTTCTAGTTGTTAATAATGCCCAAACGCAGAGGTTTAGCGACCTTGGGACGGCAATAAAGATTGTTTCTAGGTATTCCGAGTCCAGTACTACGTCTTCTCGCTTCACAATGCCCGAGAGAGTCTTCTGGCTGAGATTGCCTCTGGAATAGTTAATTTGGTGCGATGCGCAGGGGTCTGATGTACGTCTGTTTCTTTTGAAGTTGGAGGTAACTATTTTGAGCCTGTGAGTATTGAGTCTGTTTTGTTCGAACTTCGTTGTCCAGTGTATTTACTTCCTGTTTTGTAAGATTAGTGCTCTGCCATCAGTGTCCTTACTTTGACGAGCATTTCAAGGATATCGGCGATTGGTTTGTCCACTCTGTACTTCATCGAATTCCCTACCGTGAGCACATTTGGTTCCGAACAGTGGACAGTACATTGATAGTTCATAACGTACATCTCGGGTTGTTCTATTGTCCCAGTCAGTCTCTACTCTATCTTCCGAGAGATACGGTCCGCAATTCGACAGGCGTAATCAAGTCTCGTGTCATCACCCTTGAACGCACTCCGTAGGACATCCACAATCTTGATGACAGCGCCTTCAAACTGGCCATCAAATTTGGCTAAATCCTCACTCAACACGACCAATGTATCCAAGGTCCCGATCTAGAGCAAATGCACCGTCAGCCCAGTCTTGTCAAGTCGTTCTCGGTCATGAAGATCGACAGGACCGCACACCTTGAATTGAGGAATGGGGAACGGGGAGATTTCGCCGAGCGGATTGCTCGCATTGGCGACTTTGCTCTTCAAGTTTTGATAAACGAGAGACTTTTCGACTCCTTCTGGGGGCAGTGCGACAAACAGAAAAGACCCTTTGGGAGCGGACATTCTCTTGGGTTTCCGCTAAGGTCGATTGCTGATTGCATGGCCACCAGATTTCCTTTCCAGTGCGCCCAGTCGGTTTCGAAATCATGTGCAAGAAGCTTGAGTCTGCAGGTGTGAGTGACGTTGCGCCACTCCGTACTTTCGGCAACACGTCGTGCCATTAGCATCTTTCATCCATTAGTGCGCGCACAAGTCGAGACCATGCTTGACCTCTTCACTGTGTTGACCTCTGGAGGCATCGTCCTCTTCCAGAGATCACATACCACCTCCTCGACATCGTCGTCGGCTCCGCGATACCTCATCGACCGTGTCATCAGCGATGTCTTCATGCAACAACGGTCCAGCGAAAAGGAATACGCCGAGGATGGCTATACCGTGAAATGGACTTTCGCAAACGAGCTTGGACTCATCTTTGTCGCCGTGTACCAAAAGATCCTCGAACTTACCTGGGTGGACGAGTTGCTCGTCACGGTGAAAAAGATGTTCGTCAAGCTTTATGCCGACAGTTTGAAGACAGGGGACACGACTGCCGTCATTGCCGACTTGAACGGCGTCAAATGCCATTTTGGGACTTGGTTTGATGCAAAAGTCCAGTCGTATGAAGGTGCAAAGGTCTGTGTCTCCGCATCCCTTTTTAAGCCACTGACTTTTATAGGCTGGTGGAGAACGACAGACAACGATTTCGGTGCAAGAATTCGCGGCTCCACTACTGGCAATGCAATCTGATGGTGAGGTTGGAGTTACTAGTGACGATAATCTTCGCACTCCTGCCAATTCTCCGATTCTCGCTCCGGCAATCTTGAAATCGCCAGTCAATGTCAGACTCAAAAAGGGGAAGGGCAAAAAGGAAAAGCACTCTCCGTACCAATCGAGGTTAGCTATCCTGTATCCAACTAAATTGTTAATCTACTAGTGGCGATGAGACTCATGACACTACGGCGAAAGGAAAGAAGAAAAAGGCGCGTAAGTGGGGTGAAGACGGTGCGTACGAGGCGGACGGAAACGAAGTTCTCGATTTTAGCTCAGCCCCTGAATCACTACCCCATCCACGAACTGAAGCCGTTGACAAAACGCAGGTAAAATTGTTCGAGATTAACGATGAAGATGAGGATGACGACGTCGATGATCTGTTGGAGCCCAAGACGAATCGAGGATGGGGTATATTCAGCAACTTTGTCGGCGGCAAGGTCCTCATCAAAGAGGACTTGAAAGAACCACTTGAACAAATGCATCAGTTTCTGCTTGCAAAGAACGTTGCTAGTGAAGTGAGCGTTCATCTATGCGCCAGTGTGGAAACGAGCTTGATAGGTCAAAAGACTGGAAACTGGCAGAGTACAGCTCAATTCTACATCTACAGTAGCTGACCCAAGGTATAAGAAATAGTGTGCGAAAGGCCATTGATGACAGTCTCACCCGAATATTGACTCCGACAAAATCAACCGACCTTCTCCAAGAAATCTCAGTTGTCCGCAAACGCGAGAAACGTCCCTACACAATTTCCTTTGTCGGCGTCAACGGTGTAGGCAAATCCACCAATCTCTCCAAAATCGCATTCAAACTCCTCAACAATGGAAACTCTATCCTCATAGCCGCGTGCGATACCTTTCGATCTGGCGCCGTAGAGCAGTTACGGAGACACGTCCTCAATCTCAACCAATGGGTTGAACGCAGTGGCAAGAACAAGGGTGTTAAAATCGGGTTGTTCGAAAGGGGATACGGCAAGGATGCAGCCGATGTCGCCGCTCATGCAGTGAAATTTGCCAATACAGAAGGATTTGATGTCGTTCTCATTGATACTGCCGGACGACGACATAACGATCAAGCTCTTATGGGCAGTCTCGGAAAGGTTGCTCTCCAGCTTTGAATTGGGTATCTGACGTGCTTAGTTTGCGAAGCAAGCAAAACCGGATAAGATTTTAATGGTGGCAGAAGCGTTGGTGGGGACCGACTCAGTATCTCAGGCGCGATCTTTTATGAACGCCTTGACGACTGCTAATCGGGGTTTGGATGGGTTTATCATTTCTAAAATGGATACTGTGGAAGACTTGGTTGGGACAGTGGTGAGCATGGTGTATTCGACGGGTGTGCCTGTCTGGTATCTTGGAGTGGGACAGATGTATGGAGATTTAAAGGACTTCAAGGTCGACTGGGTGGTCTCCAAATTGATGAAGGCATAAGAACTGATACATATCCAATTTTTAAACTATGTCAAGTTAGCTACACAATATCTTTGTTGTCCTGAATGTTGGTTGGATTCAAACGCGCATCGGTGGGAACAGTAATGGGTGCTCACCACACTCAAATTGGGTCACGCACTGGAAAAGCGTGGTGGCGGCGAGTTTTGTGCATGCTGAGTCGGCCATCCCAGGAGCGTGGAGCACGCCAAG
>Ga0335073_10002828_pt1 | contig 23874 bp, 21 predicted proteins | sample Lox_Sample_22_FD_207093 | JGI IMG/M metagenome (GOLD analysis project Ga0335073, IMG submission 207093) | Soil microbial communities from Loxahatchee National Wildlife Refuge, Florida, United States - Lox_Sample_2.2 | ecosystem: Environmental > Terrestrial > Soil > Wetlands | place: USA... | reverse complement strand
ACAGCATCTCCACGATGGAGTCAAACGCGGCTCTTTCCAGATCCCGGTACGGATAGGCCTGCCGCACCCGTGCAAATAGCTCCTCCTCTTTCCAATCGTCGCACGCGCACATCGCCACGATCTGCTGCGCCAGCACGTCCATCGGCGCTTTGGGAATTTCGATCTTGTCGAGATCACCGGTTCGCATCGCCCGCACCAGCGCCGCGCTCTCCACCAATTCATCCCGTGTCGTTGCGAAAATCCGCCCCTTCGGAATTGCTCCGTGCCAGTGTCCCGCTCTTCCAATTCGCTGCCACGCCACCGCAATCGAGCGCGTCGACCCCACTTGGCACACCAGATCCACCGCACCGATGTCGATCCCCAATTCCAGTGACGCCGTCGCCACCAGCGCACGAATCTCTCCGGCTTTTAGCTTCTTTTCCGCCGCCAGCCGCAATTTTCGGGACAAGCTTCCGTGGTGCGTCGCCACCGCCTCTTCGCCCAATCGCTCTGCCAGGTGATGCGCTACCCGCTCCGCCAATCTCCGCGTGTTCACAAACACCAGCGTTGACCGGCGCTGTTTCACCAACTCCGCGATCCGGTCATAAATCTCTCCCCACATCTCGTGCGTCGCTACCGGTCCCAGTTCGCTCGCCGGCACTTCCACCGCAAGGTCCACTTGCCGTTGATGACCGATCTGCACAATCATGGGATTTGTCCGCCCGTCGCCGGTAAGAAAACGAGCAATGGTCTCAATCGGTTTCTGCGTCGCCGACAATCCAATACGCAGCGGCAGCCGTTCCGCCAGCACGTCCAGCCGCTCCAATGTCAACGCCAGGTGTGCCCCGCGCTTGTCATCGGCTACGGCATGAATCTCATCCACAATGACTGTGTCCACCGACTTCAAGATTTCGCGACTTTTCTCCGCCGTCAGCAAAATGTACAGCGACTCCGGTGTCGTCACCAAAATGTGTGGCGGCCGTTGCAGCATGGCTCGCCGTTCGTGCATCAATGTGTCTCCCGTCCGCACTGCCGCGCGAATTTCCGGCATCAACAGGCCGCGCTCCATGGCCAACCGCTGAATCTCTCCCAGCGGAATTTCCAAGTTCACTTTTATGTCGTTGCTCAGTGCCTTCAGCGGAGACACGTATAGCACTTCCGTTCGGTCCTGCAACTCTCCCGTCAACGCCTTTCGCACCAGACGGTCGATGCACGCCAGAAATGCCGCCAGCGTTTTGCCAGAGCCGGTCGGCGCCGAAATCAGCGTCGTCGTTCGGCGCAGGATGTGCGGCCAACCCTGTTCCTGCGGTTCGGTCGGGACGCCCAACCGGGTTAAGAACCACTCGCGCACAATCGGGTGCGCCCATTGCAGCGCATCAGTCGTCGCCAGTGGTGTAATAGAGCTGTCCATATAGAGTGTGATGCCTCGTGCCACTTAAAATGTATCTGATGCCAGCTTCCAGCCAGCTCAAAAAGGTAGAGGTCCTGCGCGGGAGTCCTCAGTCTACTCCAACCGCCTCCCGAATTCACTGATCGCCGGCAATCTCAGGGTCCCGGCACAGCGCTGCCCCTAGCCTTTTCACTCTTCCACTCTTCCACTCTTCCACTCTTCCACTCTTCCACTCTTTCACTCTTTCACACTGCCTTTGTCCTTTCGTCCAGTTGACGCCTCACGTCGAATTGGATAGCCTCCCTGTAGCTCCGATCCACCGCCACAGCTCAGGGGTGCACCGTGAATAAGAGAAGTGGCTCGCTACTGTCCCGCCGACAATTCGCTCATCGTGCCGCCATCGTTTCCGCAACCGCTGCTCTCGCGCCAACCGAAGCCCTTCTGCCGCCGTCTGCGCGCGCGCAAGCCACTGGCACCGCCCCCCAACTCTCCCCAGAGGGTCAACTCGAAGCCGACGCGCGCTACCAGCAACTCCTCAGTCTCTACGGAAGCCATCTCGATGACGCGCAGAAAGCCAATATCAAGAAAATGTGCGCCGATCTTCAGCCCACCCTCGAACGCATTCGCAAATTCAATCTGCAAAATGGCAACGCCCCGGCTCTCTATTTGAAACCTCTCGTTGAACGCGAGCCGAAGTCCAAACCTCTCGCCACACCCAAAAAGGATTGACCGCCAACGCGCATGCTTAAAGAATCTGTCCTTTTTTCCTCCGTCAGCGAACTCGCCAAGCAGATTCAATCCAAGCAGCTTTCTCCGGTCGAACTCACCGAGAGCTATCTCGAGCGCAGCCGAAAACTCGGACCCAAGCTCAACGCCTACGCTCGCATCACCGACACGGTCGCCCTCGATCAAGCGCAAGCTGCCGAAAAAGAAATCCATCGTGGCCATTACCGGGGCCCGCTCCACGGCATCCCTTACGCCGCCAAAGATCTTCTCGCGGTGAAAGATATTCCCACCACCTGGGGCGCCAAGCCCTACGTGGATCAGGTCTTCGACTACAACGCCACGGTCATCGAGCACCTGAACCACGCCGGAGCCATTCTCCTCGGCAAAGCCGCCATGATCGAACTCGCCGGCGGTCTTGGCTACCAATACGCCTCCGCCTCCCTGCAAGGCGAAACCCACAATCCTTGGGACATTTCTTGCTGGACCTGCGGCTCTTCTTCCGGTTCCGGAGCCATCGTCGCCGCGGGGCTCGCCGCTTTCGCCATCGGCTCGGAAACCTGGGGCTCCATCATTTGCCCGTCAGCCTTCTGCGGAGTCAGCGGTCTTCGCCCCACCTACGGTCGAGTAAGCCGTTATGGCGCGATGGCTCTCTCCTATTCCATGGATAAAATCGGGCCACTCGCACGCAGCGCTGAGGATTGCACCCGCATCTTCGCCGCCATCGCCGGCCACGATTTTCTCGACCGCAGCACACTGCCCATCGACAAAGCCGCTTTCACTTACACCCCCGCTGCCGATCTCAAGCCTCGCGCCCTTCGTCTCGGCTGGCTCACCAATGCCTGGGCGGAAAAGTCTTTCGATCCCTCGGTCGCCAAAGTCGTTGATGCCGCCCACAAAACTCTTCAGCATCACTTCCCATCTCTCAGAAGCGCTTCACTTCCTGACGGTCCCTGGGAGGACGCCGCCAACATCATTCTCGGCTGCGAAGTTGCCTCCGCCTTTGGCGATCTGATCCGCTCCGGCAAAGTGAGCGAACTCACCGATCCACTCGCCAAAATCGGCGGTTACCCTAATCTCACCATCAGCGGCGCAGACTACACCTCCGCTCTTCGCATTCGAGAAATTCTTCAGGTAAAAGTCACGGAACTCTTCGACGACTACGACGTTCTCTTCACTGCCTCGCAGCCGGTTCCTGCCACTCCTCTGGATCTTGATTTATCCAAGGGCCTCGCTTTTCCCGATCCGCTCGGCGCTATCGGTAATCTATGCGGCCTCCCCGCACTCTCCGTCCCCTGTGGCTTTACGGACAAAAAACTTCCGGTGGGATTGCAATTTATCGCTCGTGCCGGCGATGATGCCGCCGCGCTACAAGCTGGTCGCGCCTTCCAACAATTCACCGATTTTCACCGCAAACACCCCAAGCTTGACTAATTCAAAATACGCGCGTCAGGCTCTTGGTGAGACTGGATATTTTTTGTCAGGGCACGGTTTTGCCGTGCCACAACGGACGGAGAATCTCCACGGCTTCAGCCGCTGAGGGCGTGTTTTCTACCTTTCACGCCGACACTATGGTCCATGCAATCGTCTAGACCGACGATACTCACCCACCACAGCTGAGATTTTGGGATTACCCTACAAGATTAACCGAGCCACTCTTTTACTTTTTCACTCTTCCACTCTTTAACTCTTCTTCCCCACTCCCCGCAAACTCTCTCCCACGGTCCGTAATATCGCCGCGCGGCTGAACGGCTTCGTCAACAATCTCACGTTCGGGTCTGCATTCGCCATTTCCGTTGCGGCATGTTCGCTGTACCCCGACATGAACACTACGCACAATCCCGGATGCGCCATTTGCAGCTTCACCGCCAGCTCCTGCCCGGTCATTCCCGGCATAACCATATCCGTCACCAGCAGCTGAATTTCTCCCCGGTGCTTCGCCGCTAACTCGATCGCTTCCGCGCCATCGCGCGCTTCAATTACGCGGTACCCGCCCGACTCCAAAAACTCTCGCGCAATTTCCCGCACGTCCTGCTCATCCTCGGTTAACAGCACTGTTTCGGTCCCACGTGGTAAGTCGACGGCCCGGTGCGGCACGTTCGTTTGTTCCGCCCTTTGATCGAGCCTCGGCAGATAAATCTTGAACGACGTGCCCTTTCCCAATTCGCTATATACCCAAATGAATCCGCCACTTTGCTTCACGATTCCGTACACCGTGGCCAATCCCAATCCCGTCCCTTTGCCCTTTTCCTTTGTAGTAAAAAACGGCTCAAAAATATGCGCTTGTGTCTCCGCGTTCATACCCGTGCCGCTGTCGGTCACCACCAACTGAATGTACGGCCCCGCCTTCATCAGCGGGTGGCTCGTCAAATAACCGTGGTCGAGCTCCGCGTTCGCCGTTTCAATCACCAATTTCCCGCCATTCGGCATCGCATCCCGGGCATTCACCGCCAGGTTCATAATCACCTGTTCCATCTGGCTGGCGTCGGCGCGGACTGTACCCAAGTCCTCGGCCACGCGAATCACCAGTTCGATGTCCTCGCCAATCAATCGCGGCAGCAGCTTGCCCATCTCCGCAATGATCCCATTCAGATTGATTATCTGTGGCTGCAGCACCTGCATGCGGCTGAACGCCAACAGCTGTCGCGTCAGCGCCGTCGCGCGATCCGCCGACTTGTCGATCTGCTCAATCTTTCGCGTAATTTGTTCCGCCGGCTCCAGCGCGCTCAACAACAGTTCGGTATGTCCTTTAATCACCATTAGCAGGTTATTGAAGTCGTGCGCCACGCCCCCTGCCAATCGCCCGACCGCCTCCATTTTTTGCGCTTGCCGTAACTGGCTTTCCAACTGCCGCCGCTCGCTGATGTCCTGCGCTACTACCAACCGCACGCGTTTCCCCGCGTACCGCAATTCGTGCGAGATCACCTCTACTTCAAACGTCCGGCCATCTTTCGCCTGATGCAGCCAGAACTCGTGCTCTTCCGCGTCAGCGCCCAATTCTTTGATGTAGTTCAGTGCCTTGTCCCGCTGCTCTTCCGGCCGGATCTCCAGAATCGTCATGCGGGCAAATTCCTCCGCGCTGTATCCGTACAGCTCGATGGCCGCTTTGTTCACATTCAGGAATTGCAGCGTCTCAATCTCGTATAACCACGTCGGCAGCGGATTGTATTCGAACAGCAACCGCAGGAATGACTCGTTCTTCCGCAGCTCTTCTTCCGCGCGCCGCCGTTCAATCGCCAGGGCGATGTGCCCGCCCACCGACTCCAGAAACTCCAAGTCCCGTCGGTCATAAGCGTTTTCGTTCTGATAGTGCTGTACCACCAGCACGCCGATCGTCGCCGTCGGCGTTTTTAACGGCACACCTAACCAGGCCGGTGACGCCGATCCCACCAATTCCACTTCCCCCGCTTCTGCCAGGCGGTCAAACTCACTTTGCGGAATCAGGCTCGCCTTTCCGGTGCGAAACACATACGCTGTACAGCTTCGCCCCACCTTTTGCGGCGGCGGCACTTCGTCATATTCGTCGACCAGGAAGGGGAAATAAAAGGTGTCATCCTCAGGATTGTGCAGCGCCACAAAACAGTTTTCGGCCGGCAGAATCGTCTTCAACGATCCGTGGATGCGCTTCAGCAGTTGATCCAGGTTGTTGGTCTCGTTTAACGCGTGCACAATTTCGGAATTCACCGCGCGTTCCGATTCCATCCGGTGCAGGTCCGTCACATCACTGGCATGAAATACCACTGCTTCAAATCCGGGCTCGTCCAGCCGGTTCCGGCAGGTAAATTGAATCCACCGCCAAGACCCATCTCGGCAACGGAACCGGCATCGCGCCGACATCTTTCCTGCTGGTGCCGTGGCCACTTCCTTCAGCTTTCCACGCACTTCATCCACATCCAATGCGTGCACAATCGCGTGGATACTTCGCCCCAGCAGCTCTTCCAACTGGTAGCCAAGCACTTTCTGAAAGGTCAGGTTTGCGAACTGAACGGTGCCGTCAGCGCCAAGAATAGCGATCAGGTCCTGCGTGGAATCCAGCAAAACCGCGAGTTGTTGCGCGCCAAGAGCGATTCCGAGATCGGTTAGCGTTCGTTGTGCCATGAGGTTTCCGCTTCGCACTGGGCGGGCGAGCGTGCAGCCGCCTACACGACTTTTTGAAGCCTCCTGAGGTTTTACACGAGCTGATACATCCGGTCGCGCGAGCTAGATGACCCTGCCCCTCACAATAATAAACTTCCTGCCTCGCGTAAACGCTGGCCAGCAGCGCAGTTGTCTAAATATGACTGTACGTTCGTACAGGCCATACCTTCGCCGCCCTGTAGCTCACGCCTTTAGACATGAGGCTTCCCCGATCCACGGCACTCGAATTATTCACTTCAACAAAAATCCCGTCGCCGTTACTAACAATCCCACCAATCCCAGCGCGATTCCCGCGAACCAAAAGATCCTTCTCTTCGTCAACAGCGTCAGCGCGCACACAATCAACGCAATCTCCAAAATCACTTCCCCGGCATCGTACCGGTCCTCGCGGCGTTCCACTAAATCCCTCTCGGCCTCCAGTTTCTTCGCCTCTTCGCTCGCCTCGCCCTTCTCTTTGTCGTATCGTTCGGCTTCCGCCTGATATTTCTGCCGCAGCGCGTTCGCCTTTTCCTTGTCCACGGTTGTAAGTGTATCCAGCATATCCCCCACGCTGGCCATCTCGTGCGCCCGGATGTTCTTGGCCTGGAACAACGACCATTGATCCGTAGCCTTATCCTGCAAAATCAGCACTTCCGTCGCTGCGCGATGCCCCAGTAGTGTCGCGATCGCCACCAGCACCGCCAGCACCGACAGGGTCACCGCCACGGGCAACAAAAACGGGTTGTCTTCATGGTGCTCCCCAGCTTCATGGGCTTCCATGACTTCATGCATGAGATTGTCTCCTCAATTGTTCTTAGGCGGGCGGCTAGGCGGAAATGGCTTTCAACGCATCGCTTGCGGCGATAATCGTGCGATCAATGTCTCCGCTGGTATGCGCTGCGGAAACAAAGGCCGCTTCGAATTGCGACGGCGCCAGGAAAATTCCCCGGTTCAGCATCTCACGGAAAAACTTTGCGTACAATTTCGTATCCGACCTCTTCGCGTCGCTATAATTGCTCACGGACTGCGGTGCGAAGAAAATCGTCGAGAGCGACCCAACGCTGTTTACCTGCGCTACGATTCCCGCATCATGTAACGCCTTCTTCAATCCCGTCACTAGCTTTTTAGCCAGTTCATCAATCCCTTCGTACAGTCCCGGCTTGCTCAATTCCTTGAGTGTCGCAATCCCCGCGCGCATGGCCAGCGGATTCCCCGCAAGAGTTCCTGCTTGATACACCGGCCCCAGCGGCGCCACGTTGTTCATCAATTCGGCGCGCCCCGCGTATGCCGCAACCGGCACTCCGCCGCCAATAATCTTGCCCATCGTTGTCAGGTCGCCTTCTACTCCAAAAACGTCCTGCGCCGACCCGTTCTTCAGCCGGAATCCGGTGATCACCTCGTCGATAATCAGCAACGCGCCATTCTTGCGCGTGATTTCCCGTAGCCCTTTCAAAAAGCCTTCCTTCGGCAGCACCACACCCATGTTCGCAGCAACCGGCTCCACAATCACCGCCGCGATCTTGTCCTTATTCTCCGCAAACAGCTTCTCCACTCCCGCCAAATCGTTGTACGGCACGTTCAGCGTTAGTGCCGCCAGCGCCTGCGGCACTCCGGGGCACTCCGCGATTCCCAGCGTCGCCAAGCCCGAACCCGCCTGTGACAAAAAGCTGTCGGCATGTCCGTGATAACCGCCCTCGAACTTCACAATCAAATCGCGCTTGGTTACACCACGCGCCAGGCGCACCGCGCTCATCGTCGCTTCGGTGCCACTCGAGACAAACCGCACCTTTTCCAGAAACGGAATCGCCTTCGTAATTAACGTCGCTAGTTCCAGTTCCAACTCCGTAGTCACACCAAAACTCGTTCCCCTGGCCGCCTGATCCGCAATCGCCGCGGTTACCGCCGGATGCGCGTGCCCCAGCAGCATCGCTCCCCACGAACATACGTAGTCCAGCAGCATGTTTCCGTCCGCATCATAGAGATGCTGCCCGCTTCCCTTTTCAATGATTAACGGCTCGCCGCCGACCGACCGGAACGCCCGCACGGGACTATTTACCCCGCCGACCAGCACCTTCTCGGCTTTCTCAAAAATTTCCTTCGAACGCTTCCGCTCTGGTGTTACCGCTGTCGTCGCCTGGCTCATCTCTCCACCCTGACTCGCAGAATCTGCTGGCAGCTCAACGCCGCCGTCTTCTACTTTTCTACAGTTTCACTCTTAAGCTCTTCTTCAACGCTGCCTCAACTCTTCTCTTTCAGCCACCGTGCTGCATCCTTGGCATGATACGTCAAAATAATCTCCGCGCCCGCTCTCTGGATCCCCGTCAGAATCTCCATCACGATACGCTTCTCATCGATCCAATTCTTCGCCGCCGCCGCCTTCACCATCGAATATTCCCCGCTGACATTATAGGCCGCCACCGGCATATCGAAATGTTGCCGCACCAATTGGATGACATCCAGATATGCCAGCGCCGGCTTCACCATCACAATATCCGCGCCTTCCTCGATGTCCATGGCCACTTCTTTCAGCGATTCCCTCCCGTTCGCCGGATCCATCTGGTAACTCCGACGGTCTCCCACCAACGGCGCCGAATGGGCCGCCTCGCGGAACGGTCCGTAGAATCCCGAACAATACTTCGCCGAATACGCCATGATCGCCACATTTTCGAATTTGTGATCGTCCAGTTTCGCCCGGATCACGCCTACCCGCCCGTCCATCATGTCCGACGGCGCCACAATATCCGCTCCCGCGCGCGCGTGCGAAAGCGCCTGCTCGCTCAGAACCTCCAGCGTCGCGTCGTTTATAATTTCCCCATTCTCCACCATTCCGCAATGTCCGTGATCCGTGTACTCGCACAGGCATACGTCCGTGATCACCAAGAGGTCGAGTTTGGCTTTCTTGATGGCCTCAATCGCCTTCTGCACTACCCCATCTTTCGCTAGCGAACTGGCTCCCCGCGCGTCCTTCGTTTCTGGCAATCCAAACAGCACCACCGCCGAGATCCCCAACGACGCCAACTCGCGGCACTCTTCCACGATCTTGTCGACCGACTGGTGGTAGATGCCCGGCATCGAGCTGATCTCTTCATGCACGTTGCTTCCGGGGCAAACGAACATGGGATACACAAATCCAGCCGGGCTCAACCGATGTTCCCGAATCAAACTGCGCAGCTTTTCGGTACGGCGTAGACGTCTTGGCCGGTGAAATGGAAAACTCACTCTGGGTTCGCTCCTGCTGGCAATTTCATGTTTGCCGAAAAATAATCCTGCAAAATTCCGATGACCGCGCCTACCGTCGTATCTCGCGCCATGGCCACACGCTCCGCTTTCGCCTGCTGCAGCGCCTTCTCGGTCACCGGACCAATCGCCGCGAATAGCGCGTGTTTTGCCAACTTCTGAAAGTTATCCACCCCGACAATTTGCTGCAAATGATGAACAGCTGATGGGCTGAAAAACAGTACCGCGTCGGTGGCGTCCTCATTCAGCATTTGTCTGGCTCGCGCTGTGCCCTCGTCATCCGGCTGCACTGTCTTATACGCCACCACTTCCTTCACGTTCGCGCCCAATTCCTTCAACTTCTCCACCAACTCTGGGTTTGCCCGGTCGCTCCGCGGCAGCAGCACACTGCTACCCCGTACTCGTTCGCCCAATTCCTCCGCCATCGCCGTGCCCTGATGTTTCACCGCGACATATTCCACGTGCAAGCCGGCATGTTCCGCGGCTTCCGCCGTCGCTGGGCCTACTGCCGCAATCTTCAACTTCCCAGCCCCAGCCAGCCGAATCCCCAGCGATTCCCCACGCTCCTGCAACGCACGCAGCGCATTCTGGCTCGTCAAAAATAGCCAGTCGTAACGCCCGACTTCTCGAATCACCTCATCCAGCGCTCGCGAGTCTTCGGGCGGCGCAAACGCCACCATTGGCACTACCACTGGCACTGCACCTTGCTCCTCCAGCGCTTTCACCAGCGCTTCACTCTGCTCCGCCGCGCGCGTTACCACCACGCGCTTCCCCGCCAACGACATCGCCTTCTCACCCACGCGCGCGGTTCACCTCATCCAAGATCGTTCGTGCTCCGCCTTCGATCAGCGACTGCGCCATCCGTTGCCCTAATTCCGCTGCCTCGCTCGGCGGTGCCTTCATTTTCTGGCGTACATACTGCTTGCCATCCACCGAGCACACCAGCGCCTCCATCACCAGTTCTCCCCGCTCCACACGCGCCCACGCGCCCAACGGCACCTGGCAGCCACCCTGCAACGCCGCCAGCAGGGCCCGTTCGGCGATAATTACTGTGCGCGTCTCTTCATCGTTCAATTTTTCCAGAATCTGCGCAGCTTCCTGATCCTTCACGCGCGACTCAATCGCGATCGCTCCCTGCCCTACCGCCGGCAGCGAAATCTCCGTCGACAACGGCTCTGTAATCTTCCCACTCCAACCCAGTCGGTCTAATCCCGCCTTGGAAAGCACGATGGCGTCGTACTCCCCGCTTTCCACTTTTCGTAACCGCGTATCGACGTTCCCGCGCAGTTCCCGGATATCCAAATCTGGCCGGTAGTGCCGCAGTTGCGCCTGACGCCGCAGGCTGCTTGTTCCCACCCGCGCTCCTTGCTTCAAGTTTGCCAACAACGTTCCGTTATTCGACACAAGGCAATCGCGCACGTCGTCCCTGCGGCAAACCGCTGGGAAAAATAGCCGCGACGGCGTGTCTGTCGGAATATCCTTCACGCTATGCACGGCCAAGTCAACGGAATCATCCAGCAGCGCCTCCTCCAACTCTTTGATGAAGATTCCCTTCCCGCCGATCTGCGTCAGCGGCGCTTGCTGCATCTTGTCTCCGGAAGTCTTGATAATCACAACTTCCGCTTCCATTCCCGTCAGCTGAAACAACTGCTTGCGCACAAATTCCGCTTGCCACCGCGCAAGTATGCTTCCTCGACTCCCTATGCGTAGTGGCCTCACGTTTTCTCCCTGTCCGATAAGTACAATTCCCGGATCGCTTCCACGCTTTGTATCTTCTTGCGAAATTCCTTCTCCGCACGTAACCGTTCGGCCGGCGCAATCAGTAATTTCTCTACCAACTCATCCATCAGTTGTCCCAAATGCTCGCGGTCTTCCGCGCTATAGCGATCCATTCCGTTCAGCTTTTCCTGCAGAAACGCTGCTCGCCGTGTCTTCATCCGGTCCCGCAGTGTATCCAACACGCCGATCAACTCCACGCTGGCCTGCCAGGAAATGAACTTTCCCACATGCTCTTCCACCAGCGATTCCGCCTTCGGCACTTCACTTTGTCGCGCTTTTCGGTTTTGATCGACGATCTCCGTCAGGTCGTCCATCGTGTACAGGTAAGTGTTATATAGGTCTCCCACCGCCGGCGCAATATTTCGCGGCAGCCCCAAATCCATCAGGAACAGCGCCTTATTTCCGCGCGCCGCCATGGCCTTTTCGATCAGCGGTTTCGTCAACAACGGTTCTTGCACGCCCACCGCAGAAACGATCACATCTGGCATCTTCAGCGCCGTGTCCCATTCGCCCCACTCGATAACGTTGCCGTTGTATTCCCGCGCAAACTCCTCCGCTTTTTCCCGCGAACGATTCGTCACCAGCAGCCGCCCAATATTGCGATCCCGCAATTGCGAAACCACCTGCTCGCTGATCGTTCCGGCTCCCAGCACCAGCGCCGTGCGATCGTTCAATTTCCCGAAAATTCGTTCCGCCAGCTTCATTCCGGCGGACGCTACGCCCATCGGCCGCATCCCCAATTCCGTCTCCGCCCGCACTCGCTTTCCTATTTCCAGCGCCGCCTGGAACAATCGGTTCAGTACCGGCCCGGTCACATGGCCATCATGCGCCCGCAAATAGGCGTCGCGTACCTGCCCCAGAATTTCCGCCTCCCCCAGCAGCATCGACTCCAAGCCCGCCGACACGCGAAACAAATGCCGCACCACGTCATGATCGTAATGGTGATAAAGCGATGGGGTCAGCAAGTCTGGCTTCAATTCATGAAACTTGCACAAATATCCCGACAGGGCCGCCGCCGATTCCCGGTGTCCGTTAGCATGCACTCCGTACACTTCGCTGCGATTGCACGTCGACAACACCAGCGTCTCTTCCAGGATTCCCTTCGATCGCAACTCCTCCGACGCTCGCAGCGCCTGCTCATGCGAGAACGACACCTTTTCCCGCACCTCCACAGGCGCAGTCCGGAAATTCAGGCCAACCAGTACAATCTCCATGCTGCGTTAACCGCGCTCCTAGAAATACCGGTGGTGCTGCGAAAAATAGAGGTTCACCACGGTAAAACTTAAGACCACCAACACAAAATTGAACACGCACAGGATCGACGCCCGGGCCCCCCGCCACGCCGTCGTCCGCGCCAACCGGAAATACGCCACATACAATCCCAACACCACCAGCGTCATCACATATTTCGGATCGAAATACGCCGCGTGTCCCGGCTGCCGGTCCACCGCCACAAAACCCAGCGCCGTACCCACCGCAATCGTAATCAACCCCAGAAGCACGCTGGTGTGACTCATGCGTTCCAGCAGCTCCAACGGCGGCAACCTCCACACCACATCCCGCAATTTCCGCATCCGCAAAAATCGCTCTTCCGCCAGATACATCAAGCTCAGCACACACGACAACGCAAACGCCGCATACGCCAAAATGCTCAAGGTGACATGCAACGCAAATACCACCCCGTGGGCCTCGGTCGGCGGATGAGGATGATCCGGTACCAGGTAAGCGGTAAAAAAGAAGGCTAGTATGATCGGTAGAACGAACGCTCCTACGGTTCGTTGCCGGTGGTAGATCTCCAGGCACAGATACGTCACGGCCAGCAGCCACCCGAACAACGACATGGATCCCTGCAGGTCATGGTAGGGCACCGTATGCGTCCCCTTTGCCCGCATCAGCAACGCCAAATAGTGCGCCACTAACCCCAGGAACATCACCGCCGTGGCCACCTTGCCGGTCAGTTCCTTCCCGGTATTCAAAAAACGGATATATAACGCCATGCTGACCAGGTAGGCCAGAACCGTTAGGATAATAAATGGATGAATCATTGGCTATTTCCGCGCCAATCTGGCAGATAGCAGTCCAGAGCACGCCAAAGCCCAGTTTGCGCGTTTCTGGGCCGAGTATACCGCACTCCCCCTTTTCCCGCTGTGCGACACCGCACAGACACCCATTTAGCCACTATTTCCATACCCTCCAACATTTCCGAGTTGGCTATGTGCGGTCAGTGACCCCACGCACAGGCAAGAATCACACAGATTTGTTATCCTGCTCACATTAACCTATGACTTCCCAGGCTCCTACCGCCCTCACTCGCAAAGAGCTCTTCCTGCGCGCTTGCCGCTGCGAGCCCGTACCTCGTCTGCCCGTCTGGATGATGCGTCAGGCGGGCCGTTATCTCCCGGAATATCGCGAAATTCGCGCAAAACACTCCTTTTTGGACGTCTGTAAGACTCCCGATTTGGCACTCGAAGTCTCTGTGCAGCCCTTCCGCCGCCTTGGCGTGGACGCCATCATCATCTTCTCGGACATTCTTATTCCCGCTGAGGCCATGGGCCTCCCTCTGGAACTAGAGGACAAAGGCCCCAATCTACCCGAACCGGTGCGCACCGAAGCCGATGTAAAGAAACTCCGCATCTTCGATCCTGAGGTCGAAACGGGCTTCCTCATGGAAGCCTTGCGTCGCGCCGTTCGCTACGCCGGCCCCGAGACCCCGGTACTCGGTTTCGCCGCGTCTCCTTGGACCCTGGCTTGCTACATGGTCGAAGGCCGCACCAAAGAGGGCTTCGCCACCGTCAAGAATTTCCTCTACTCCCAACCAAAGGTCTTTCGCGAACTGCTACACCGCATCGCCCAAGCCACTATCCTTTATCTCCAGGGCCAGATTGCTGCAGGTGTCGCCGCGGTTCAGCTCTTCGATACCTGGTGCGGCGAATTAGATCTTCACGATTACACCGAATTCGTTCTTCCCGCGGTTCAGGAAGTAATTTCCGGCCTGGGCAACGCAGTTCCGGTCATTTATTACACGAAGGCTTCGCATCACTTGCTCCCTTCCATCGTGAAAGCCGGGGCAAATGTACTCAGCGTCGATTGGCGCGTCCCCCTCAGCGAAGTTCGCGCGCTGGCCGGGCCGAAAGTGGCATTACAAGGCAATCTTGATCCTGCGATTCTCTTTGGCCCTAAAGACAAAATTCGCCAGGCCACTTTGGAGATCGTCGCCCAGCTCAATGGCCACGGCCACATCTTGAATTTGGGCCACGGGATTCTGCAACATACTCCCGTGGACAATGCCCAACACTTCATCCACACCGGCCAACAAGCCGCTTTTGGCGCCAATAAACCGGCCGCTTCCGCACGCCCCTGACCACCATGAGTGTCCACAAGCTCATCAATCCGAACCCAGTCCGCGAAGTGAGGTACCCGTCGTGCCAACCATGAACCCCACGCTGCACCAGATGCAGCAAGAACTTTCCGTCGGCGAAGATTTCGTCAATCGCTACAACCGTCCCGGCCCGCGCTATACCAGCTATCCCACGGCTCCGGTTTGGGTCGATTCCTTCGGCCCTGCCGAATATGAAGGCGCTATTGAAGATGCCGACCGCAAAGGCTCTCCCGTTTCTCTCTACATGCACCTTCCCTTTTGCGAGAGCCTCTGCCTGTTCTGCGCCTGCAACGTCATCATTCAAAAAGATAAGCGCGTCACCCCGCCCTATCTGACCACGCTTAAGAAAGAGATCGACCGCATCGCCCGCGGCGTGTCGCGCAGCCGTCCCGTCGCTCAGTTCCACTGGGGCGGTGGCACCCCTACCTATCTTTCTCCCGAACAAATCGAGGACTTGTTCACCTACACCCGCGAGCGCTTCACCTTTGCCCCTGACGCCGAAATCGGCATCGAAGTCGATCCTCGCGTCACCACCCGAGCGCATCTCGAGACCGTTCGCCGCATGGGCTTCAATCGCCTTTCCATGGGCATCCAGGACTTTAAGGAAGACGTCCAGAAAGCCGTTCACCGCATCCAGCCTTACGAGATTACTCGCGACATTATCGCCGGCGCCCGCGAGCTCGGCTTCGACAGCATCAATGTCGACTTGATTTACGGCCTGCCGTACCAGACCGGCGAAAGCTTCGCCCACACCGTGGAGCAAATCGTCGGCCTTTCTCCCGACCGCATCGCCATGTTCAGTTACGCGCACGTCCCCTGGCTCAAAAAGCAGCAAGGCTCCTTCGTCAAGTTTCTTCCCGAAGGCATGAAGAAATTCGACATCTTCCGCAGCGGTCTGCTCAAGTTCCTCGAAGCCGGTTACCTTTACATCGGCATGGATCACTTTGCTAAAGAGAATGACGAGCTAGCGGTTTCTCAACGCAATCGTACGCTGCACCGCAATTTTCAGGGTTACACCACCAAGGCTGGCGCCGATCTCTATGGCATGGGCATCACCGCCATCAGCGGCATCCAGGACATCTACGCGCAGAATTACCGCGACATCCCCAACTGGGAAAAAGCCGTCAACGAACGCGGTGTCGCCACCATGCGCGGCTATCGTCTTTCGCAAGACGATATCATCCGCCGCGAAGTCATCAGTCGTTTGCTCTGCCACACGGTCATCATCAAGGACGAGATCTCTCGCCAGTTCGGCATCCACTTCGACGAATACTTCGCTCCGGAACTTGAACGCCTCAAGATGCCCCAAGAAGATGGCCTGGTGGTTATCAACGATAAGGAAATCCGCACTGCGTGGCTGGGCCGTATCTTTATCCGCAATTTAGCCATGGTCTTTGATCCGTACCTGGAAAAGCAGCAGCTCGCCGCACGTCCGCTCTTTTCCAAAACGCTGTAACTGTGCGCGTCCGTAGCAACGGCGTTATTAGATTGCGGAAAGAAGTTTTCTTTTGGGAGGCGGGGGCTTTCAGCCTCCGCGGAAGTCGCGCAATTGAGTCGGGCTTTAGCCCCTGAAGACTCTTCATTCGACTTTTTTGGCGACCTCTGGCTTCTGCGGTCCCGATCTTTGTAGCCGTGGCTTAAAACGGGCCATCGTTACGCTGCTTTTCAAGTTCGATGTTAGGCCCGAAAAGGTTCAACTCATGTCCACCCAGGTCCAGGCACTCGTTGTGGGCGCGGGAATCTCCGGCCTCACTGCCGCGTATGCACTCAGAAAAGCAGGAGCTTCTACCCTTGTCGTGGAAGCGTGCCCTCGTCCTGGCGGTGTCATCCAATCCATCCAACGCGAAGGTTTTCTGGTCGAGTGCGGGCCACAAAGTTTTTCGGGCAACGCCAGTGTTACCTCAGTATGCAACGACCTCGGAATCCTGGACCAGCGACTCGTAGCCGATTCCAAAGCCCCTCGCTTCATCCTGATTGATGGGAAACTCCAGAATGTCCCGATGGGCCCTGGCATCCTCTTTTCCCCGATGTTCGCCGGTGGCACGCGCCTCGCCATCCTGCGCGATCTTTTTGGTTCCACCCGAGCCCCTGAGCCCGACGAATCGATCGCCGACTTTATCCGCCGAAAATTCTCAGCCACGCTTCTCGAACGCCTTGTCGGCCCCTTCACCTCCGGCATCTATGCCGGTGATCCAGAAAAACTCAGTCTCCGCGCCGCGTTCCCCATTCTGCACGAAGCCGAAACCGCAAAAGGCAGCATCCTTCGCGGTGTCTTCCCGGTAATGAAAGCCAGAAAAGCCAAGCGCGGCAACGCCCCTCGCGAAAAAGCCACGTTACAAACCTTTCGCGACGGCAACGAAACCCTGATTCGTGCTCTGGTCAAAAGTCTCGGCGATCGTCTCGCACTGAATTCCGAAGTTACCGCGATCCAGCCTTTAGATCGTTCTCGCGAGCCAAAGGCTCCACGTTTCCGCGTGTTTGTTCGTACCCCTCGAGGAGAAGAAAGCATCGAAGCCGAACGCCTCGTGCTGGCAAATTCCCCCGCCGGAGCCGCTCGCATCCTCTCCCCTCTGAGCTCCGCATTCGCAGTCGAGTTGGGCAGCGTGGAATATGCCGCGATCGCCGTCGTTTCTCTCGGCTATCGGAAAGCCGATCTCGGACACAACCTTGCGGGCTTCGGCTTCCTCATCCCTCGCTCTTCTGGATTAAATGCTCTGGGCAGTGTGTGGAACTCTTCGCTCTTCCCCGGCCGCGCCCCGGATGGCTATGCGCTCCTTACGAGCTTCGTGGGCGGCGCCACCAATCCGGAAATTGTGCAGAAGCCTCCCGAAGAGCTTGCTGCCCTGTTACATCGGGAACTTTCTCCGATTCTTGCCATCCAAAACCAGCCCGTCTTTTCGAGTGTGACCATCTGGCAGCGCGCCCTTCCCCAATATAATCTCGGCCACACTGCACGTCTCCGCAAACTCGAGCAACTTCGCGCCGATTTCCCCGGCCTTCATTTCGCCGGAAACTACTTCAACGGCCCCGCCATCGGTACCTGCGTCGAATACGCCCTCAAACTAGCCGATGAAATCCGCGTCTCCTTCGCCAACTAGCCCCTTTCGCGCCAAACGGAATTAGAAGTCGAGTTTGGCTTTGGCGTGAATCACACAGCCCACCGACCAATGCTTCTTGGAGGGGGCTTCAGCCCCTGAAGACTCCCTCTCGACTTTCTTCCATCAGCCTCTAGCTTTTGTAGCGGCCGCCTTCCGAGGCGTGCCGTTTTCGCCTTTTCTAGAAACTAAGAGACATTCCCCACACCTACGCAAAAATCACTTCTCTCCCCTTCTCTCCTGCTCCCGATGCATCAACCGGATCTCTCGACGTTTCGCCGCTTCTTTCCACCGTCGCTTTTCCTCCGCCGTCTTCACAATCAGCGGCGGCACCGGCTTGGGTTTCCGGGTGTGTTCGTCGATGGCGACAAACGTAACAAACGCGGTTGTGGTGTGTTTCCTCTCGCCGGTAAGAATATCTTCCGAATACACGTCCACCCCGATTTCCAATGAAGTATGAAAGACGCGGTTCACATGCGACTTCAGCAACACAATCTCACCCAGACTCACCGGATTCCGAAAATCGATGTAGTCCACCGACGCTGTCACCATGTAGCTGTTGGCGTGACGGCTCGCCGCCATGGCGGCCACAATGTCCACTAGGTGCATCACATGGCCCCCCAGCAGCTTACCCAATGCATTCGTTTGCGCCGGCAACACCACTTCCGCCATTTCCGATGCCGACGCGCTTACCGGCTTGGCCTTCATCGGCTCTTCCCGAAATTTCCCTATCATGCCCTTCCCTGATCGCGGCATTGCTTTCCTCTTTCCCCTGCGCTTTGGCTGCTTCGTGACTCACACGTATAATACGTCACCATGACCGAACAAACGAAAACCCGTCGCCAGAAGCTGGAAGCCATGTTGGCGCAAAATCCCAACGATGCGTTCACTCTGTATGGGCTGGCGTTGGAATGCGTGAACTCCGGAGACTTCCCCACCGCCGAATCCTATTTCCGCAGGCTAATCGCGGCGAATCCCGATTACGTTCCCGGCTACCAGATGTACGCGCAGAATTTAGCGCAGCAGGATCGTTCCGCCGATGCCAAGGCTTTACTTGCGCAAGGCATCCAGGCCGCGATCCGCTCCGGCAACCAGCACGCCCGCTCCGAAATGGAAGGACTGCTCGCCGAACTCAGCTAGTTGCTGCCTTCGTATGCTTGGGAATGGATCAGGGAAAAGCAATGGTGCGGGAGAGAGGACTTTATTTGTCATACTGATAATACAGGTACTTAGTATGTATTGGTACCACTACGCACTTGACATGGTACCAGATTTAAAGGTAGCGTCTTGAGCCGGGGGTATCCCAATGATCCGACGCTGCACGCTGTACGCAAGGTTCTCTGATCCGGATGGAAAGTACCCACGCATTGCGGTGACCTTCTCTAAGAATGGCAAGCCCATCGAGCCGACTGCACCAAAAGGCGGCGCACTGCTAGGTTATCAAATTCGTATCGCCCGGCAGTGGCAGTCGGCCGGAGACAACTTTGCTGCGGCTGTCGATAAGTTTCGTCTCGAGCAAGTGCGCCTGGCGGGCGGCGTTGATCGCGACGAGGCTCTGATGCCTCCCGCGTCTGCACCAGAGAAGGAGGCGCGCCCGCGGATCGCAACCGCTGTTGCAGAATTCGTCGCGGAACTGAAAACACTGGACCGTAAAAAGTACAGCGTCGCCATGTACGAGAATGCCCTGCGCGACTTCCGCAAGAGTTGCAGCAAAGTGTACGTGGACCAAATTGATCGCAAAGATGTCTTAGCGTTTCTCGCATGGATGCGGCAGAACCTGCGGGTACGCGTGAAGGGCTCTGAGAATCGCACGTACAAAAACAAGCTTGGATACCTCGGGACCTTCCTCGCCCGGCATGGGATTCAACTCCGCAAACGAGGCAACGCACAGGGCCTCAGCGACGCTGGCCTCTTGTTTCGTGCCGACCTTCCAAAGGTGATGAAGAAAAAACCCGTCAAGTACGATCAGGGGACCATTGATCTGCTACTCAAGCACGCCGACGAAGATCAAGCTGATTACCTTCTTTTTCTGTTGTGGTCCGGATTCCGTGATGAGGAGACCGTGTACCTTCAATACAGCGATTTCAATTTTCGCGCGTCGACAGTCAAGATACAGGCCAAGCCGAATTTTGGTTGGAAGCCGAAGGACTACGAGGAGAGAGAAATTACACTACCAACAGCGATCAGCAAGCGCATGAAAGCCCGGCAGACTCGAGAAAAGGCTGCAGACGATCACCTGGTCTTTCCGAATGGCGATAACAGGCCTGACTCACATCTGATCTACAGATTGCACACAGTGGCGAAGAAAGCCGGAATCAACCTGGTAGGTAAACGAGGCGGGCATATGTTCCGGAAAACAGCCGGATCACGTGTTGCGAAGAAATTAGGCCTGCCAGCGGCAATGGAATTTTTAGGACATTCCGATTTGAAAACCACAGCGATGTACCTTGCCGCGGACACTTCCGACCTGCAGCGCAAGCGGCAAATTGCGGACGAGATGTTTCTAGACGGCGACTAGGGCCGCACCGGGGCATTGCACTGCACTGTACCACGACTGTACCAAAGGCTAGTGTAATTCGCTTACCTCACTTTGCTACAATTTGGGCTATAGAGATTAAAAAACAAAACTTAAAAACTAAAACTTTAAAAAACAAAACTTAGAAAACAAAATTTAGAAAACAAAACTTCTGCTGGGACCATAGGTACCAAGGAAAGAGGGGTCCTCTCCCCCACCTTTGTGGTTCCCAGAAAACCTCCTATTAGCAGCCCCTGCTAATCGGTCGCAAACTGTAAGCCACGCCGACAACCTCGGTGCAAGGCCACCTCACAACCAGGTGGTGTGTCATGCTTTTACGCACTTGCGAAGCCGCGAAAATCCTCGGCCTCAATAAGAAAACTTTGCTCGGGTATTGTCACCAGCGTTTGATTTCCTACATTCTGTATCCGGACGGATCGTTTCGTTTCAGGCGAGAAACCCTCGATCAGTGGCTGTCACAGCGGACCGTGAAAGGGCGGGCGGCATGAGCGTCCAGGAGGACTGGCAGGCACTCCGTCGCCGCGAAATTGTCCAGGGGTGCAGGACGAAAAAAGAATATTGTCAGAAAGTCCTGCATTGCACACCGCGAGCGGCTCGCTACGCAATCGCTGGCGGCAACCACAAACGAGGGGAAACTGTTTCCCCTGAAACCCTGCAGCGCGTCATCCACGAATGTGCCAAGCGCATCTTTTCGCTGGATCAGACGAAATGCTACCAACGGGTAGTGCGGGAACTGTGGGATGTGGCAATGCCGCGACCGGTAATCACGAGTCTAGACGGCGCTAGGGTCCGCCGCATCAGCAACGCACGTGCTGGTCGATTCATCCGCAAGTTCGAATGGCTGCAATCGATGGCCAGCGGCACGATCGTGTCCTATGGCTTGTTCGTTAATCGCGAACTCCTCGGCGTCACATGTTTTGCAAAAAACGGATCGAAACAAGCGCTGCGCGCCATTCATGAGGATACGACGAAAGTAATCTGTTTGGTTCGCGGCGCCTGCGCGGCACACACACCGAAGGAAGCACCAAGCTTCCTAATTAAGGCAGCGTGTGCGCAGGCACACCAGGACTATGGTTGGACGCATTTCCTGGCGTACAGCGACAAGTCCGCTTCCGAGCGTGGCTACATTTATCAAGTATGTGGATGGAAGCCTCTCGGCGCATCAGCGCAGGGAGTGAAGAAACGTTTCATTTCTCCGGATGGAAAAACCGTGATCAGCAGCTACATGTTCAACAAACGTTTTGAGCCGAGGTTCATTGCCCTTGGATGGGACGGCAAGGAAGGTAAGTACTCTTTCCTCCGCAGACTCGGATTCAGCGAGCATGAGGAAAAGCCAAAACTGCGGTGGCTGTGGGTGGCGGCATGACTCCCACATTTGACATCGGACCGCCTACTGATGTATACTTAACATTTTTTACTTGACGGGGCCAAAAAACGCGCCTATACTTAATATATGGGGTAATTTTGACGGTTTACCCCCCTCGACGCCTCTTCCTGAGCCGCCAGTAGCAACAAAATCTAACTGATCTACCGACGAGACCATGACCACTGCTTCTAGTTACAAGAGTTTCCCGCGCGTCAACGCGGGTTTCGGCCTTAACGGCCGCTCGTCGGCACGATCATAAGGGGCCTCGCCTGGTCAGCGAGGCCCTTTTCATTGGAGTGCCGATTTATGCGTCTACCTTCAGATGAAGTTCAAGTTGAAGTCCTAAGGGCCAGTCTCAGATGCTTCTTCATACCAAATGAAGAACCCCGCCGTTGGTTGCCACTCGACATAATTGTTTCAAGGATGCAGGAATTGTTCCCTCGCTGGCGGAAGTATAACGGCGGCCGCGGGATCAATCCGTATTGGCTCGCCGAAATCCTGAAAACGTTTGATCTGTACCCATCAAAGGAATATTTCGATGGCCGGAAGCGGTCGGGATATTGGCGCGATGAGATTTATGAAACGTTGAAAAGCGTGTTGGAGTCGGAGGAGGTGCGGCCATGACCTTCGAAAACCTCCTGCAGGCCGCACTGTACGCTGTCGATCATGGATGGGCCATCGCGCCGCTATGGCCTAAAACCAAGGACCCGTCTGTCTCGCCTAATGGCATCTACGCGGCCACCTCGGATCGAGACACGATAATAAATGTCTGGGCCAAGAATCCGAATTACAACATCGGGATTAATCTCTTAAAGTCCAACTTGGCAGTGTTGGATGTCGACACAGGATTGACGGAATCCAACTGGGAACAGTGGTGCGCCGATCACGGCATCCCGCGTACGCTGATGGTCCGATCCGGACGGCGACCGGGCTTCGGGCTTCATGCCTATTTCCACGCGGAAGGAATCGATCACACCACGAAATTCACGCTACCGAATGGAGTTGCCGGGGAAGTCCGCGGTGGCGGGGTCAATCTCGTGGCTCCTGGCAGTATCCACGAGAGTGGCTGTCCTTACGAGATCATCGTCGACGCGCCGATCGCGTCGCCTCCTGATCTTGTCCGGAATATTTCTGGCACCAAGCAACCCAAACCGCGGCCGACGCGCGAGTCCGGCGAAAAAGTGCCGGAGAGCCAACGGCATGATTATCTGCTGGCACGCGCGCATGAATTGCACAGCATAGGCTTGGAGGGAAAAGGCCTCGAGGATGCAGTCGCGTTTATGTATTGGAAATACTGCGAGAACGATCCGCGGAAGGATGCACGGATCAAGCGCGGTGAGGCGCGGGACATTGCGAAATGGGTTGAGTCACACCCACTGCAATTTCCCCTGCAACCCGGCGACTTTGCCGCGGTGAGTTGGGCGAAGAAAAAATTCGCGTTATTCGACGAAGCCAGAAAGGGCAACCTTCAACACTTTGACGGCAACGTGATGAAGGCCGTCGACTACTTCTATCAGGCATTAGACAGCATCGGCACGAAGCAAGAGGCGATCATCAGAATTTTCCGTGCGTCGAAACTGAACGAGCTTGCGGTACAGGGGGAGCAATGATTGAAGGAACTGACTTTTCAACGATGACTGATGAAGAATTGAAAGCTTTGATGTCGGACAAGGCGCATAACGAATCGATGGAGCGCATCCGAGCAATTATCGCCGACAGCGAGCGAAAACTCTCCACTGAAGAGGTAGAGTCGGTAATCGACGATGCTTCCAGTTTGACGGATGTCGAATTCGATCGGCTAACAAAGCAACTCGCTAGTCGCCTCGGGATTCGTGTCGGCACGCTCCGCAACAAGAGGAAAGAGCGTCAAAGGCGCGCGCCTCGCGCCTCCGGCGACTCCGGCGATGGCGGCGACCCTGCCCACGAAACACGAAAGAGTGTTGTACAGCGTCTTAATGAGCGGTATTTCTGCGTTGAGAATTACGGCAAACGGTTTCGCATTTGTGCCGAAGAAATCGATCCGGAATTCGCAAGCGATCCGGACTTCACAGAGTCGAACAACAGAATCCTTGTCCCGTATCGTCGAGATGACTTCCGAGCAGCCTTCGAAAATAAATATGTCACCCTCTACGGGCCGAATGGCGAAACCCGCAGAACAGACGAAGGAGTTATCTGGATCAAGTCTGAGTATCGTCGCCAATATAAAACAGTCACCTTCGCACCAGGAGTCAAAACCTCGGGCAGCGTATATAACCTCTGGCGAGGTTGGAGTGT
>Ga0335073_10002827_pt1 | contig 23876 bp, 18 predicted proteins | sample Lox_Sample_22_FD_207093 | JGI IMG/M metagenome (GOLD analysis project Ga0335073, IMG submission 207093) | Soil microbial communities from Loxahatchee National Wildlife Refuge, Florida, United States - Lox_Sample_2.2 | ecosystem: Environmental > Terrestrial > Soil > Wetlands | place: USA... | reverse complement strand
TCTTTACGGTGAACGACGGCGTCCAGAAAACCGTGCTCCAAAAGAAATTCCGACCGTTGAAATCCATCGGGAAGCTTCTGGCGGATGGTCTGTTCGATCACCCGCGGCCCGGCAAATCCAATAAGCGCTCCCGGCTCGGCAATATTGATGTCGCCGAGCATGGCGAAGCTGGCCGTCACGCCGCCGGTCGTGGGGTCGGTAAGCAACGAGATGTAAGGAAGTTTGGCGTCGTCGAGGCGTGCGAGCGCCGCGGAAACTTTCGCGAGCTGCATCAAGCTAATCGTGCCTTCCATCATGCGCGCTCCGCCCGAGCAGGAGACGACCACGAGCGGCTGGCGCGTCTCGATGGCCAACTCGATCCCGCGCGTGACTTTTTCGCCGACAACCGCGCCCATCGAACCGCCGATAAATCCAAATTCCATCGCGCAGCAAACGATCCCGCGGCCATTCAGCCTGCCCTCCGCCGTGATCACGGCGTCGTTCATGCCCAGTTTTTTGCGTGCTTCCTTGAGTCGCGCGGCGTAGGGCTTGGTATCCACGAATTTGAGCGGATCCGTGGAAGTCATGCCGGCGTCATGTTCGGTCCAGCGCGAATCCAGCAGCATTTCAAGCCGCTGTTTGGCGCTCATCTTGAAATGGAATTGGCACTTCGGGCAGACGTACAGGTTGGCTTCCAGGTCTTTGCGGAAGACGATCGTGCCGCAAGACTCGCACTTAGCCCACAACCCCTCCGTGCGCACGCGGCGCTCTTCCGGAGGCGTGGCCCCTTCAATCGATTTCTTATCTCGCTTGAACCAAGTCATGGAATCAAGTTGTCAGCCGGCCGCCTAGAATTGCAAAAAAATTACCTTCGGTGTTTACGCACGCATTTCCGTTTTTTCTAACCTCTAACTTCCAACCCCTAATTTCTAATAATCGATTCCCCGTTGAGCCAGTATACCCTTCGTATAGGGGTGTTTCACCTCGCGCATTTCCGTGACGAGATCGGCCAACTCGACCAGCAACGGATGCGCATTGCGGCCGGTGCAAATCACGTGGACCCTTTCTGGGCGATTTTTCAAAGCCTCCACGACTTCCCCCGCCTCCAGCATTTTGTAGCTGATCGTGTAGTTGATTTCATCCAGCACGACCAGATCGTGCTTGCCTCCGTAAATCGCATCGCGCCCGGCTTCCCAGCATTCCCGCGCCAGTTTGATGTCCTCCGGGTCGGTTTCGGCGCCTCCGATTTTCACGAATCCACGGCCCATCGGCCGAATCTCGAACTTATCGTCGCCCAGCATTTTGGCGGCATCCAGCTCCCCGTAGTGCCACGAACCTTTGATGAACTGGACCATCAACACGCGCAGCCCCTGCCCCACGGCGCGAAACGCCGTGCCCAGTGCGCAAGTCGTCTTGCCCTTGCCCGGCCCGGTGTAAACCAGCAGTAGTCCTTTTTCTTCCGGCATGAGTGCCTTTCCCTCTAGAGAACGCAGGCGACGGGGAAAGGCCTAGAGTTTGGAGGTTGCGAAAAGAAAGGTCAAGGCGACGGTACCAGCAGCGTTGCGACGCTGCCCAGTCCGCAAACTTTTCCGGTCCCCTTCAGAAGCTGGTCGCCCCAAAGGCCTGCTTCACGTTGGGTTTAAATAGATAGACCAACACCCAGACATCGATCGCAACGACGATCAGCGTGAAAAATACCCCGACCGGATGGAGATGCGCAAGCAGCCTCAGCGCGCGAAAGACGCTTTGCAGCAAGCTCAGCGCCACCAGAACGATCGTCAGGATTCGCGCCCAATTCGCCACCTTCAAGAGCCCGATCGCATCCACGATATAGATCACCGCGAAACCCAGGAAAATCGCTCCAAGGAGGGCGCCGCCAACCCCGGCCAGCACACTCAACCCCCCGCCTCTGGCCAAGTGAGAAAGTATCGCACCGCCAAGAAAAGCACCCAAAGCTCCTAGAGCGAGAAGCGCCGCAAGAAAAAAAGCCACTACTGCAAGAATCGTCACGCCTGCCGGACGTTCCATCGGTGCTCCTTTGTGGTAGAAGAAATTGACTTATGATCTGGCGGAACCCGCACAAACAGGCTTCCAGTACACTTGTAAGCCGCGGATCGCCAATTGGGCGCAACGGTATGCCATGCGTCCGCGACGGTCAAGAGAAAAAACCAGGAAGCAGATTCAGCAAAGTCCGAGGCGCTTGGCAAATTCGTGCGCGACGGCGGTGATGCGTTCTTGCGTGGCCGCAGGGAGCGTTGTTTTTGGCTTGCCGCGGGGATCCCGTACGATGATCCACAAGCCGGGTCGGTACACTTCATCGTCGCCGGGACAGATTGCGCCGGTCAGCTGGGTGATTTCGAGTGGAGGCTCAGCCGAATGAGCGAGCTCGAAATTCGCATGCGTCGCCGCGTTCGAGTGGGCCGGAGGATGGCTAAAGAGATCCATCAGTACGCCACGCGCGTCGTCCACCAGATCGCGAAACCCCTGCGAAACGAGAATGACATCGACATCGCGAGGCGTGGGCTGATCAAGCTGGAGTAGATCATAATCCGGCAGCGGCTTTTCGAGGGAAATCTCGATCGCTGCGGATGGCTGGTCCTCGTCGGGAATGATGCGGATCGACATGGCCCTAAGGTTTTACACCAGAGCGGCTATTTCGGATAGGGGCTGCCGGACAGGATGGCGAAAGCGCGGTAAAGCTGCTCGGCCAGGACGACCCGCGCCAGCTCATGCGAAAACGTCATGGCGCTCAGCGAGATTTTTTGCGGAATGCGTTCGCGGAGACTGGCCGGAAAACCGTCGGCGTCTCCGCAGACAAAAATAAGTTCGCGAGTGCCGCGGTCGCGGAGTTCGCCAAGCCATTTTGCGAATGACTCGGAAGTGAACGTCTTGCCGGCCGCATCGAGCAGAACAGCCGCTGCAGCGCGATCGGCGTCGAGTTTCTTGATGGCAGCTTCGCCATCACGCACCTCGGCGATTTCGATGGGCGAGTGGCGCCCGATGCGCTTCACGTAATCGTCGATCGCCGCGCGCATTTCCGCGCGGCGCGTTTTGCCGAGCATGAGCAAGCGAATTTTCACTTCAATCCGTATTTCTTGCGTTTTTCGAGCAGCGTCTTGCGGCTAATGCCGAGCGCCTCGGCAGCACGGCTGATTTTGTAATGAGTGGCTTCGAGCGTGGCGGCAATCACTTCGCGCTCGACTTCTTCGAGGGATCGCAAACCAGCGGTGGAACCGGCAGATCCCGAGGCCGCAGCGCGAATGTTGTCTGGAAAATCCGCGGGATCGAGCCCGTCACCACGCGAAAAAACGATGGCGCGTTCGAGCGCGTTGCGAAGCTCGCGAACGTTGCCAGGCCACGTGTAGGTGGTGAGCATCCGGCGGGATGCGTCGCTCAGGTGTGAGCCGGGGTGACCGTGGATGGCCCGAAGCGCCGCCAAAAGATAATCGGCCAGCGGGAGAATATCCGCGCGGCGCTCGCGCAAGGGCGATACGGTGAGCGCAAGCACGTTCAAGCGGAAATAAAGGTCTTCGCGAAAGTGGCCGCTTGCGACCGCGGCTGTGAGATCGACATTGGTTAAGGCCACAATGCGCGCTTCGATGCGCAGCGTTTCCGTGCCGCCAAGGCGTTCAAAGGTGCGCTCCTGCAAAACGCGCAGCAGTTTGCCTTGCGCGCTGGGCGTCAACGCCGCGACCTCGTCCAGAACGATAGTGCCGGTGCCCCCCAGCTCGAGGCGGCCTAACTTGCGTTCCACCGCGCCGGTGAACGCGCCGAGTTCGTGGCCGAATAGTTCGCTCTCCACCAAATTGGGCGGGAGGCTGGCGCAATCAATTTTCAGAAAAGGCGCGTCGCGGCGCGGGCCAAGTTCATGGACGAGGCGGGCGAGATGATCCTTGCCGGTCCCGCTTTCCCCGCTGATCAGAAGCGTAGTTGCAGCCGCAGCGACTTTTTGCGCGAGATCGAGAAGACGCTGCGAAGCGGGGTCCTCCGCGATCCACGGCAATCGCTCCGTGCTCATTTGGAATAGGCTTCGCCCGTGGCGTGGGAATCGTCGAAGGAGTCGAACGAATGGTTGCGCGCGGCGCCGCCGGGTTCGTCGGGAATCTCGAGCTTCGGGGATGAGCGCCAGAGCCGTTCGAGGTCGTAATAGCGTCTAGCTTGCTCGCTGAAGACGTGGACGATGAAGCCGCCAAAATCGATGAGCGCCCATTCCGCGGAACTATATCCCTCGCGGTGCCTTGGAGAGCGGTGCAGGTGCTTTTCGAGCTGGTCCTCGACCTCGCTGCAAATGGCTTGCACTTGCGGCGTGCTGAATCCCGTGCAGATCACGAAATAGTCCGTGAAGGCTCCGACGCCGCTGAGATCGAGAACGGTTATTCCCGCTGCTTTTTTATTTTGTACCGCTTCGACGGCGATACGGACGCCTTGTGGCAGAGAATCTAATTTCACCGGTATAGGCCTTGTTTGAGAATGTATTCCTCGACGCGCACGGAGACAAGCCCATGAATGGACTGGCCCCGGTTTGCGCGGCGTCGAATGTCAGTGGCGGAAACATCGACGGAAACGGAATCGAGCAAATAAATGCTGGTGCTGTGGAGATGCGCGACCACCTGCGAAGGCGGATGCTCCGCTTCTTTTCTTGCGTCGCGGCGCGCGATCAAATCCGGCGGAATCACCAGCCGTAAGGCTTCCACGCGGATTCCCGGGCGATTCGCGACGATGAAATCGCAAAGACCCAGAAGTGTTTCGTATTCTTTCCACAGAGGGATATCAAGAAAAGCGTCGGCGCCGACAATGAAGCAAATGCGGTCGCCAGGACCGTTGTAGGTGTGCCGAAAATAACGCACGGTATCCACGGAATAGTGAAGCTGCGTGCCGCTGAAGTCTTCGCCGGCCTCCGCGAGTGAAGGAACGAAATGCGGATGCTCGGCGCATGCGAGTGACGCCATGGCGAAGCGGTGCGGAAATGGAGCGAGGTGCTGCTTGAGCTTGTGCGGCGGACGGCTCGCGGGGATGAAATGAATTTCGTCGAAATTGAAGCGCCGGTCGGCGGCGCGGGCCACGGCGAGATGGCCATTGTGAATCGGATCAAACGAACCGCCGAACAGCGCGATGCGGCGCGGGTGCTGCTTTGCGGCGGTGCGATGCGCCAGCGCGGTGGTCAATGCGTCTCCCAAGCGGAACGTGTGGTTAATTTTCTCACGAATTCTTGATTGGTGCAGGAAACGAGTCGTGTCCCGGCGCGTGCTCGTCAATTCCATCCGTGCCGAGGGGCAAATCCACTGTGGCTTCATGCGCCGGCCGCGGAATCTTGTCGAGGGCGTCGGCAATGGCGCGAATGAGTTCGCGCACGCCTTCTCCCGTCGCCGCGGAAATGGCGTGGAATTCCAGATTGTGCTCGAGGCAAAAGTCCCGGAGAATTTCGAGGCGCGTCTTGTTGGTCGTGGCGTCGAGCTTCGTGGCCACGACGATCGTGGGCTTCTCGATCAGAGCTTCGCTAAAGGCGTGCAGCTCGCCACTGATGATCTCAAACGAATGGGTGGGGTCTTGATCGTTGGCATCGCTCGTATCGATGAGATGCACGAGCAGACGAGTGCGCTCGACGTGGCGCAGAAAGCGGATGCCGAGCCCCGCTCCTTCGTGTGCGCCTTCGATCAGTCCCGGCAAATCGGCAACAACGAAGCTCCGGCCAAGTTCGCGGCCTTCTTTTCCAGTGCCGCCATCGGCATTGACGACGCCGAGATTGGGCTCCAGCGTTGTGAAAGGATAGTTCGCGATTTTCGGGCGAGCCGCGGAAATCACCGAAATCAGCGTGGATTTGCCCGCGTTCGGGAACCCGACCAGGCCGACATCGGCAAGCAACTTGAGTTCGAGACGAAGATGCCGCTCTTCGCCGGGAAATCCATCCTCGTGTTCGCGCGGCGCCTGGTGCCACGGCTTGGCAAAGTTTTGATTGCCGCGTCCGCCCCGTCCGCCTTGCGCGATCAGCACGCGTTGTCCAGGCACGGCCAGATCAGCAATGGTCGCGCCGGTTTGCTCGTCGTAAGCGAGTGTGCCTACGGGAACTTGAAGGATCATGTCCTCGCCGGAATGTCCTGTGCAGTTGGACCCTTCGCCGTGGCGGCCTCGATCCGCTTTGAATTCGCGATTATAGCGGTAGCGGAGAAGCGTGTTGTCGTTGGGATTTGCTTCGAGATAAATGCTGCCGCCATGCCCGCCGTCGCCCCCGGATGGGCCGCCGCGGGGAACGTATTTCTCGCGGCGAAACGCCACGCACCCGTTTCCGCCATTGCCGGCCTTTACAAAGATTTTTGCTTCGTCGACGAACACGAAAATGACACTCCTAAAGCAGCGGCCGCTGTGCGGCCACCCTTACGAAGGATAGCAGAAGCGCGGAAGCATCACGGAATGCCGCCCGAGAAATTCAAGCGGTCGGACTAATTGACTGCTGGCACGGGCCCGGCTTGCTTGGATGGCTGCACGCTGATGAAGCGTCCATGCCGGCCCTTATCCTCGAACTTTACATAGCCGGTAACGAGAGCGAAGAGCGTGTCGTCCTTACCCTGGCCCACGTTTTCGCCGGCCTGGTGCCTGGTGCCGCGCTGGCGCACGAGAATCGTGCCCGCGTTGACGAGCTGTCCGCCGAAGCGCTTTACCCCTAGCCTTTGCCCGTGAGAATCGCGGCCGTTTGTAGAGGAGCCGCCGCCTTTCTTATGTGCCATGACGAATTTCCCTTTTCCTTAAAAGCGTTTTTCTCTGAGTTCCGAGCTGAAAAAACATCGGAATGAAAGAGCCTAGAGCTTGATTTCGCTAACCTCGACGGCTGTGAAATTCTGCCGGTGGCCGCGAGAAATTTTGTACTGATTGCCCTTCTTGAACTTGAGCACGGTGATTTTTTTGGCGCGGCCCTGCGAGACGATCTTGCCGCTCACGCTGGCTTTGGAAGCATCGTCGCCGACGACGATTTTCTTCTCGTCCGTGTGTATGGCGAGAACCTTGCCGAACGTCACTTTTTCACCCACTTCACCGGTGACTCGCTCGATACGAATGGTGTCGCCCGGTGCGACGCGATACTGCTTTCCCCCGGTCTGAATAACGGCGTACATCTGCCCTCCAAGCTGTTAAGACAATCCCCTATTATAAGGGTGAGCTGCCCACCCGGTCAAACGAAGGATCGAGCCTTTTAGTTCGTTTCTGGCGCGTTTCAATATGTCCCCGGATCTGCTGGATGGAAGTGTCCGCGGATGCCGCAGGATAATGTGGCGCGCAAGAGTTCCGCAGGCAGGTTCCAAAGGGACCGCAACTTTAGTTCCGTTTTGGAGTTAAACTAGGTAGGTGCTTACGGAGATGTTGGAGACGTTATGGAACCGAAGCACTTAGATCCGTGACTTTCTATCTGGAGTGACCGGGTCTAGCGAGGAAAAGACCATGCGTTATCTAAAATATTTTGCGTTGTTGGCGTTACTCGGGTTTGTGGCGGCAGCACCCTCCCAGGCACAGGTTAGGGTGGGCGTTGGAGTCGGCTTCGGATATGGCCCCGGTTATTACGACTACGGGTATGCGTATGCGCCGCCTGTCTGCGCTTACGGCTACTATTCGTATTATCCCTACGCTTGCGCGCCGTACGGCTATTATGGGCCGGATTGGTTCTACGGAGGCGTCTTCATTGGAGCCGGACCGTGGTTCCACGGTTTTCGCGGAGGCTATTGGGGCCGCGGAGGATTCTATGGACGGGGGGGCTACGGCGGTTACGGACGCGGCGGTTATTACGGTAGGTCTGGTGCATACGGACGTGGTGGGGCTTACGGGCGCGCATATGCTGGGCGCGGACCTAGCTACGCCGGACGCGGGGGATATGCCCGCGGCGGGGCCATGGCACGAGGCTCCATGGGCGGTGGGTTCCGCGGAGGCTCTGGCGGGTTCGCTCGCGGCGGCGGTTTCCACGGCGGTGGAGGTTTCCACGGTGGTGGAGGCCATGGCGGCGGGGGACGCAGGTAATTAGCGTCAACCTCGCAAAAATTTGAAATGGAACGGCTGGCAGGAACCCTGCCAGCCGCTTTTTTTTGCGCGCAGTCGCTCATGACGCGGCCGCGGCGCCTGAAGAGAATGAGAACATTGGGTGACAGCTTACAGCCGAGAGCCGACAGCTGAGAGGCAGAGAGCCACCATTCTTTGTAACTTGGGTGGCAAGCGACTATTTTCTTGGCAGAGCGGAGCGACCGCCGAACCGTGCGACCGGCGGAGCATGCGAGAGTTAGCGCCGACAGCGGGAGCGGCACCGTGTTCCCTTCCAGGCTTCTTGAGCCGGGAAGCTCCCTGTCGTAATGTACAGTCTGTGTGTCCTGCGGCGAACTTTTCGAAAGTAGATGCAAGCCGGCGGCATTCTTTCGAGAGGCAATATTAGGTGCCGACTCTCGAGTTGCTTCGTTCAGAGCACGCGCCTGAAGCCAGTCCCGTGCGGATTTTCTATCGCGAGTTTGGACGCGGGAAACCTCTTATTTTTCTTCACGGCGGTTGGGGCTACGGCGTCTATCCCTTCGATCAACAGATTAGGGAGTTCAAGGACGAATTCCGCATTTTGATCCCCGACCGCTCCGGGTATGGGCACTCGATGCGAATCACGGGAGAGATGCCGCTCGATTTTCACCCGAGAGCGGCAGGGGAAACGATTGCATTTTTGGATGCGCTGGACATCGAGCGGGCCGTTCTGTGGGGCCACAGCGATGGCGCGGTCATCGCGGCGATGATTGGGATGACGTGGCCTGAGCGATGCGAATCTTTGATCTTGGAAGCTTTTCATTATCTTCGGAAGAAGCCTGGATCGCGGTCTTTTTTCGAGCGGTTTGCGGCGCACCCGGAGGATTTGGGCGAGGAGACGAAGAAGCTGCTCGCGGAAGACCATGGAGAGAAGCAGTGGCAAACCGTCCTGCGGCGAAATTGCACGGCGTGGTTTCGGCTGGCCGATGAGTCGCAGCGGCCCGATGAGGATTTGTACGGCGGCCGGTTGGGCGAACTCGCGGTTCCAACGCTATTCCTGCATGGAGCGCTCGATCCGCGAACCGAGCCAGGAGAAATGGAACGAGTGCGCAAGGCGTTGCCGCGAGCAACAATGAGATTTGTGATGAACGGCAAGCACAGTCCGCACAGCGAAGAGGTGGCATTTGAGGAGTGCAACACCGTCGCGAGGGAGTTTCTGCGAAGCCATACCTAGAGATGCGCGGAATTCAGGTTTTTTCCGGGAAGAAACTCAGAAATCGAAACGGTAGCCGAGAATCATTTTGGCGATCAGATGATCGGTCGAGCGGGTGAGGCCGACGCCAAGGCCAAAATTGACCTCCCACTTCGGGGATAAATTGAGGTCGACGGCGGGAAAAATCTGATGCTCCTGCAGCGGGACGGGCAAGAAGTCCGTGGCCGGTCCGACTGAACCGTAATATTCAAGTCCACCAGTGATTTTCTGTGTGAAATCGTAGCTAATTTTGACGTTGGGCGAAAAAACGAAACCTTGGGGCACGGTTTCGCCGTGGAAGGACTTGTCGAAAGTGGGATTGAAATCGAAATACCAGCGCTGAATCTGCTTATCGATGATGGGGCGCATCTCCCAAGTCCAAGTGTCCGTGGAAAATTGGCGGCGCTGGTAGCCGACTTCATTGGAAAGGCTGAGGCCCACGGGCCAATTCCATTTCTTGGGGATGGCGACGCGTGGCCGGATGTGGTCGCCGACCCATTGAACGCCTTGGCCGCTGCGCTCGGACGTAAAAATGTAGAAGCCTACCTCGAGCCAGTCATTGAAACCGTGCGTGATCTCGACGGTTTCGTGTTCGGCGTGATCCGTGGGGTACAGGCCGTACTCGATGGTCTTGCTGCCGTCGATGGTGAAATTGCTGTGGAGTTCGAACATGGTGTGGCCGGGATCAACGAGATCGGAGCCGTAGACCTGGATTTCGTAGTTGGACTGCGCGGAGGCAGAGCCTGGAAGAGCAAAAAGGGCGACGAAGTTGAGCAGGACGGTCAGAACATAGAATTTGACATTCAAAGTTAGTTACCTCTTTAGACCGCGGCAGCAGATGAACAAGCGATTCTAATTCAGTCAGGTAAGCGCAGGCTAAATCTCAGTTCTTTTTCCGTCGAGGGAGGCGGAGGAGTCCGGCGCTGTGTATTTTGCGAGGCGATCGAAATCGTGCGTCGCGGTGTTGTCTGAGGTCCTAGAAGGCCTAGAACTGTCCTCGTTCGCGCCTTTATAACAAATTGCTCTTCTCACTTTCATGTGGTAGTAACGTTCATCAAACAATTTGAATGGGGCGCCGTGAGAGAGGGAACAGCGAAGAAACTGCCATCCCCTCCCCAGATTCGCCGGCAACGTCGAGGAGAATGGAACGCCCTTAGGGACGCTGAGTGTCAGTAGTGGGAAGCAAATTGCGCCGAGGTTGGCGGACCCCTCAAAAGCAGTTGAATGGACAGCGGGTGAAGAAAGCGCGGGTGGTGGAGCGCCGAATTGACGCCTTCCTTTTTCTGGGCCGGTTGGAGTGTCTGTGAACGGTGCGGCTGCCTAGGATGGAGAACTGAAAGAAGCAGAATTTGATGGGAGGAGAGATGAACGTTAAATCGAGCAAAGTTGAAAGAGGGCGGAGCATGGTGTTCCCGTTGTTGGCGTTGCTGGCGATGGGCATGCTAATGGCGGCGCGAGGCGAAGCACAGTCACAAGTTTACGGCGCGATCGGGGGCGCGGTCACTGATCCACAAGGGGCTGCGGTCGTGGGAGCCGTGGTGAGCGCCAGGAATCTGGCGACCGACGCCGTGACGACGGCAAAAGCGGACAGCAGCGGCAGGTACCTGATCATCAACCTGGAGCCAGGGAATTACGAGTTGACGGTGAGCGTTACGAGTTTTGCTCCCTATAAGCGGCAAGTGGTGGCCGAGGTCGGCGTAGTAACCAACGCCGACATCGCGCTGGGGTTGGCGGGGCAGGCGGCATCGGTAACGGTGACCGGAGAAGCCCCTACAGTGAACACGGAGCAGAGTACGTTTGGAACGAATTTCAACCAAGCGGCGCTCGAGAATTTGCCGATCAACGCGCGGCGGTGGTCGTACTTCGCGCTTGCGACGCCGGGAGCCGTGCCGGATGGCACGTTTGGAGACATCGCCTTTCGCGGCGTGGGCTATATTTTCGATAACAATACGGTGGATGGGACCGCGAATACGCAGGCGTTTTTCGCCGAAGAAGTGGGCCGCACGCGCATGGCTTATTCGACGAGCCTGAATTCGGTGCAAGAGTTTCAGGTGACTACGGCGGATTATTCGGCCGAATATGGCCGGGCAGTGGGCGGCGTCGTGAATGCCATCACAAAAAGCGGGTCGAACGAGATCCATGGAGATCTTTTTTATTTCAATCGTGACAACACGATCGGAGGCGCGTTCACTCCTTTTGCGACGGGAGCGGTGGCCACGCCAAGTGGTTACGTCACGGAGCCCATCAAGCCACTGGACATCCGGCAGCAAATGGGCGGAGACGCAGGCGGAAAGATCATCAAGGACAAGCTTTTTTGGTATTTCAATTTTGACGACCAAGTTCACCATTTTCCGGTCACCAACATCCCCACGACGCCGAACAATTTCTTTTTGCCAATAACTGTAGCGATGCCGGCATCTTGCACGAACGCGACACTGAGCGGGTCGGGTGCGCCGAAGACTTTGACGACCGGGCAGATACTGGCTTGCCGCGGGTTTACGCAGTCGGAGGTTACTTCGGCCCTGGGATTCCTTGATTCCACGACGGGAACTTCGCCGCGAACGGGCGATCAAACGTTGTTCTTTCCCAAGCTGGATTGGAAACCCACGGACAGAGACACGATTACACTCTCGTATAACCGCGCGCGGTGGACATCGCCGTTTGGCGTGCAGACGGGAAGCGTGGTGGCGCGCAGCATCGACAGCAACGGCAACGATTACGTACACGACGACCGAGCCATCGCGAGCTGGACAACGTCCTTCGGATCTTCGCTGACCAACGTGGCGAGATTTTCCTATAGCCGGGACTTTGAGTTCGAATACGCGACGCCGTCGCTTCCGGGTGAACCAATCAGTTCGTTGACGGGGCTTTCTCCGCAGGTGGATATCGACAGCTGCGGTTTCTCCGGCGGCACCAGTCCCACGACTCTCCCCTGCGGATGGACGCTGGGAGCGCCTTATTATTTGCAGAGGCCAGCGTACCCGAACGAGCAGAGGTACCAGGTGTCCGACACCTTCGGAATCTCAAAGGGACGGCATTTGATTAAGGTGGGCTTCGACGTAACCCATGTGGGCGACTATCTGAACAGCTACGCTTCCGGCGATCAGCTCGGTGAATTCAATTACACCTACCTCCAGGACTATCTGAGCGACTACATGAGCTCGGTGGATGGATTGCCGCTGGGCTGCACATCGTTGAGCGCGGGAGTTACGTACCAGATTCCCTGCTACGATGACTACTACCAAACATTCGGGCCGCTGGCATTCAACGTGGACACGGTGGAAAGCGCGTTCTTCGTGCAAGACGATTGGCATTTGACGCGAAGGGTGACGCTGAATCTTGGCCTGCGTTACGATCACGAGGCGCTGCCTTCGCCGGTCGTGCCCAATTCGACGATTCCGCAAACCGTGACATTTCCGGACGAGCACAAAGACTGGGCGCCGCGATTCGGATTTGCCTGGGACGTCTTCGGGGATGGCAAGACGGCCCTTCGAGGCGGATACGGCATGTATTATGGACGAACCACCAACGAACAGATATACGAGGAGTTGACGCAGACGGGCTCGGCAGGCGGGCAACTGAGCCCGACAATCTATCCGACAACAGGATCCTCTAACTCAACAGGTACGCCCACGCCGGGAGAGCCAATTTACCCGAACATTTTGCCGATGTATACGGCCAGCGTAGGGAAGCCGAATATCGCCTATTTCCCCAACGATATGCGGCTGCCGGGGGCGGAAGAGTTCGATCTGGTGGCCGAGCACCAAATCACGAGCAACACGTTGGTTTCGGTGTCCTACATCGGGAGCATCGGACGCTTTTTGCCGGTGGGCCTAGACACCAATCTGCCGACGCCGACTAGCATCGCGTACACCATCTCGGGAGGGCCGCTCAACGGGCAAACGGTAACCGAACCGTTCTTTGCCGGTGCGCATGTGAACCCAGACTTTACGCATACCGTGATGTATTGCACCTGTGTGACGTCGCACTATAACGGTCTGGTAGGCCAGTTCAACCGGCGAATCACCAACGGCTTGCAATTCAACCTGAGCTACACGTACGCCAGCGCCACAGACGACGGGGCCTCTTCCTCCGCCGCGATTAGCGGCACGGGCAATCTGCCCGTGAATCCGTACGACCTCGGGTTGGAAGAAGGAAGATCGTACCTGGAGGTGAGAAACCGTTTCGTGGGCACGGTGGTATGGCAGCCGCCGTATTTTGCGCACAGCGAAAATGCGTTTGCGAGGTCAGTGCTATCCGGCTGGACGCTCTCTTTGAACGATGTAGCGGAGTCGGGGACACCTTACAACGCAACCATTTCCGGCAACGAGCCTTCGGGACTGGGAGCCACGATTAGCGCGGGCGGACCAACCGGCGGCGCAACTTCCACGCGAGCTATCTTCCTTCCGAAGTATGGCTTTACGCTACCGGCGACCTACAACACGGATATACGAATCGGACGCAGCTTCCATATCTTCGAACGGGCACAGCTGCAACTTACAGCCGAAGCTTTCAATCTTTTCAATCACGTCAACTATACGTCTGCCGTGACGACAGCCTACTCAACGGGCGGGACAGCGGCAGCGCCTACTCTCACGTACAATTCGGAGTTTGGGAGTCTAACGGCGGCTAACAACTCGGTGTTCTTCGGGGCGAGGCAGCTTCAGTTCGGAGCGAAGTTCTCGTTCTAGGACTGCGGCGGACGAAACGAAAAATTGATATATGGATTTCGGCCTCTCGAATCGAGGATTCGAGGGGCCGATTTTTTAGGCATGTGGATGCGCTTTGTCGTAGATATCCATGAGCTGACGGATGGAGGCGTGGGTGTATTTTTGGGTGGTGGAAAGCGATTGATGGCCAAGAAGTTCTTGAATGGCGCGGAGGTCGGCGCCATCGGCGAGCAGATGCGTGGCAAAGGCGTGGCGCAGGGAGTGCGGGTGCAAATCCCAATTCACGTTGACGAGGCGGACGTACTTTTTCACGATGCGGCCGACGGAACGCTGCGTGAGACGGCGGCCCGCGTAATTTAGGAAAACGGCCTCGGTGTGAGGCGCATCGCGGTGGCGGCCGCGGCTAGCCGGCGCCTGCAGAAGCAATTGCTCGCGAAGAGGCCAATATTTCTCGAGCGCGGCTTGAGCCTTCGAGCCATAGGGGACGATGCGTTCCTTGTCGCCTTTGCCGCGCACGCGCAACATGCGCTCTTTTTGCTCGATATCGGTCAGGTTGAGGCCGGTGAGCTCGCTGACGCGAAGCCCGGCGGCGTAGAGCAATTCGAGCAAGGCACGGTCGCGGCGCAGCAGCAAACTTTCGTCTTCCAGACGGCCAAAGCGTGCGGAAGAAGCCTTTGTTTTCGGCTGCGAGCGCGCTTTGGACAGTTGGCCGCCGGTTGCGGGCGGACCCATCTCCGCGAGCTGATTCAGAAAGCCGTTCATCTCCTCGGCCGAGAGCACGGAAGGAATGCGCTTGGGCAACTTGGGAGTCGGCACAAGACGCGCGGGATTTTCCTGCAAGCGGCCTTCCCGCACGCAGTATTTGAAGAAAGAACGAAGCGCTGCCAATTTGCGGGCGATCGAGCTTTTCTGAAGGCCGTGGTCGTGCAAGTGGCCGACGAACTCGCGGATGGTGACGTGCGTGATGCTGCTGAGTGCGGGCGGTTCGAGGCCTGGCGGAGAAAGATAGGTCACGAATTGGCCGAGGTCCTTGCCGTAGTTCGCAATCGTGTGGGGAGAGGAATTCTTTACCGCGCGAAGATATTCAAGATATTTGGCGATGGCCGTTTTCATTTTATGCCGGGGACTGCAACTAGCCTCGGGCATCGATTATAGGACAGCCCGTGGCATCACGCGTGTCAGCTTTTCGGTGGATTTGCGCGCATAATCTCTCCGCGGAATCCGTTCCGTGCATAGTTCGGAACTCGGCATCGTGATATTACGCGGTAACTAGGCAGATGTAACCGGCCTCGGGCCCCTTGCGCGAGACGTTTTGTTCGGTAATGATGACCCTATACCAGAGTAGTCCAAACGGAGCCGGAGCATGATGCCAAAACTCACGGCATTGATTTTTGCGCTCGGCGTGACCGCGACCTCGGCCTTCTGCAACAAAAAGCCGGTACAAGACTGCAAGGTGAGCTTCGGAGTCGTTTACCTTGACCGGCTAAACAACACAAATAATGGCATCCCGAAGGAAAACTTGAAAGACATCGAAAAGAAGTTAAGTAGGCTTGGAGATGTTTGCTATGCGGCTGAAAAGAAACCAGACCTAATTTTCTTCATCCACACTACACCCGCGGTTTACCACGGGACGTATGTCTATACAGATAATTCGACGGCAGCCGCAGCCGCGACAGACGGCAATGGTAACTCAGCTGCGGCTGCCGCTTCCAGTTCTTCAACCACCGCTGTGCCCTATACTCTGGACTATGAGGTGTTCATTCTCGACATTGAGAGCCCCCAGTCGGACGGTTCCTTCAAGATTCTGCGCACGTTAGACCAGAAAGGTCTCTATCACACCTTGTACGGGATCGGTTACGGGAAAGGCAAGCACCCAATTCCCAACGTCATCGTGGCGGCTGCACAGTGGCTGCACGACAACAATCTTGGGAGATAGTACTGCGGCGCAATACAATTATAAGCCGGGCGTGGAACCGTGAGGGAGCTGCGGGTCATCCCCGAAATTCTTCGGCTTGGTCTGCCGTTTCCGTACGAAGTCCGGCGGCTTCCATTTGACGTAGAGTAACATCCGGCGAGGGTTGAAAAATTGCGACCTTGCTCGACTCGCAAGCTACCAAAACATGATAGAGCATCACTACTAGGGCACCGCTTTGCTCTACTTCCTTTTTTGTTGCTTCCTTCCAGCAGTCGGGGTGAACCGAATTTCGCAATGTTCGTATTCGGTCGACAGAACATGTGGCGCACCACTTTGTTGCGCTGTCGTGTACAAGGACGCAATCGAAGTAGGGGTCCTTGTCGAACCTGCCGACCAACGTTGCCAGCGTGCCGCCGGCGCCGAAACGGATACGGAGTAGCGATTCCAGCGCCGACCCAAAATGGGTGACAGCTTCCGGCCAAAGTTCATCCCGATAGCACAGCATTGCCCGTTCTACATAGTAGGCCGCCCGATCGAGATACCGCTGCTGCTTGGCTGTAGCAGGTGACATTCACAAATTCTAGCAGATTACATTGCCCGACTCAGGCTTCCGGCGGGCGGCACTGCTCTTGCGATCTTATTCGAAGGTTGTCGTCTTGTGACGAAGGCTACGGCTTTGCGCCGACGGGGGTGGCTTCTTCAGGTTGAACCTGCGGCTGCGACTCTGGTTCAGGGGCGAGCTTTTCCCAGTCGCAGCCTTCTCTTAGGCAGGCGTGGACCGTGCCAATCTTGGTTTTCTTTTCGACGATAAATGGCGCGCCGCATTTCGGGCAGGGCTCGGGGATGGGCATAAATGGCGTCGTGAAATCGCAATCGGGGTAGCGCGAGCAGCCGTAGAAAATGCGCGGACGGCCTCGGCCACCTTTGCCCGCGCTGCCGCGGCGGACGAATTCGCCTTCCTTGCACTTGGGACATTTGATGCCCAGAGTGATGGGGCGCGTGTATTTGCACTTGGGATAGCCGGAGCAGCCGATGAATTCGCCGAAGCGGCCGTGCTTTTTGACAAGGCCGCTACCGCAAAGGGCGCACTTTTCGTCGAGCGGCTCGTCTGGCTGCATACTTTTGCGCGTGCCTTCGACTAGCCGGCGTGTGGTCTGGCAATCGGGATAGGCAGAGCACGCCAGGAACGGTCCAAACCTGCCCGCCTTAATGACCATTTCCTTGCCGCAGTTGTGGCAATACTCGATTTTTGTTTCGCCCGGAGCGGCGTCTGGCACAGCAGGCGATAGATCCTGAATGAAATCGCAGTCCGGATAGCGGGAACATCCCAAGAAGAATCCCAAGCGGCTGATGCGCTCGAGCAGTTCGCCTTCGCCGCATTTTTCGCATTTCTTTCCGGTGGGGATGCCGGCCTTGTAGGAGAGCATTTCATCGTCGGCTTTATCCAGGTCGATGACGAACTTTTCCCAGAATTCTTTCACGGCGTCGCGCCAGGGGAGTTTGCCTTCTTCAATTTCGTCGAGCTCTTCCTCGAGGCGGGCGGTGAAGGTGACGTCGAAAATGTCTTCAAAGCTTTTGATCAGCAGCGTGCTCACGCGTTCGCCTAGCATGGTAGGCGTAAAGCGGCCCTGTTCTTTGGTGACGTATTCGCGCTCGACGATGACGGAAATGATGGAGGCGTACGTCGAAGGACGGCCGATGCCTTTTTCTTCCAGTTCCTTGACGAGCGTGGCGTCGTTGTAACGCGGCGGAGGCTGCGTAAAATGCTGGTCGGGGCGAATCTTGTCCAGCCTCAACGTCTGGCCTTCGGTGACGCGCGGAAGCGCATTGCCTTCGCCCTCGTCGCTTTTCTCGTCGTCGGCGGTATCCACGACCTCGGCCTGATACACGGCCAAATAGCCGGCGAACTTCTGCACCATTCCGGTCGCGCGGAACGTGTAACCCGCCGCCGAAATATCGATCGTCGTTTGATCGAATACGGCGGGCATCATTTGCGACGCCACGAATCTTTGCCAGATCAATTGATAGAGCTTGAATTGATCCTCTTTGAGGTACTTGCGGACGTCTTCCGGCGTGCGCATCACATCCGTGGGGCGGATCGCTTCGTGCGCCTCCTGGGCGTCTTTCTTGGACTTGTAGTAGTTGGGCTTTTCCGGCAAGTAGTCGGAGCCGAATCTTTGGGGGATGAGTTCGCGCACTTGCGCGAGAGCGTCCTGCGAAACGTGAACGGAGTCCGTGCGCATGTAGGTAATCAGTGCAACCGAGCCTTCGTCGCCCAATTCGACGCCTTCATAGAGGCCCTGAGCCACGCGCATGGTATTTTTGGCGGAGTAACGCAGGCGGTTATAGGAGGCTTGTTGGAGCTTTGAAGTCGTGAACGGCGGGGGCGGATTTCTTTTCTTTTCCCTTTGCGTGACGCTGGCAACTTGCCACTTCGCCTTGCTGACCGCAGCGACAATCTTATCGGCCGCTTCCTGGTTCTTTACTTCAATATCCTCGCCATTGTGCTTGAAAAGCTTGGCTTCGAAGAGAGGAGGCTGGCCCGCGTCGAGAAAGGCGTGGATAGTCCAGTATTCTTGCGGAACGAAGGCGCGGATTTCCTGTTCGCGCTCGACGATCAGGCGGAGAGCAACCGTTTGAACGCGCCCCGCGGAAAGACCGCGGCGGACTTTATCCCAGAGCAGGGGAGAAATTTTGTAGCCGACGATGCGGTCGAGGACGCGGCGGGCTTGCTGGGCGTCGACGAGGTTGGCGTCGACCTTGCGCGGGTGCTCGAAAGCGGCGCGAATCGCCTTTGGGGTGATTTCGTTGAAGGTGACGCGAAAGATCTTCTTGGGATCGATCGCAACGGCTTCCTTTTGCGGGGATTCTTTTGGCGGTTCTGGCGCCGGAGTTTCCGGCTTAGCGAATTTCTTCTTGAAACGCGAAACCGTGGGCTCTTGCTCTTCAAATTTTGAGGGCTTTGAAAGGACCATGGCAAGGTGCGCAGAGATAGCTTCGCCTTCGCGGTCGGGGTCGCCTGCCAGATACACGGCGTCCGCGGTGCTGGCCGCCTTCCTTAGGTCGTTGATTACTTTCCCTTTGCCGCTGATGATCTGCAGGGTAGGCTCAAAAATATCTTCGTCACTAAGCTTGATGATTTTTCCAGCCGGCCTCTCTCTCCCTCTTGCGGCTTTCGCGCTTCCCTTTTTCGCTTTCGACCTTTTCTTTTTTTTTCCGTTGCCTTCTTCTTCGCCAGGCAGACGAATGCCTATCGTCTTCTTGGGCAGGTCCATCACGTGGCCGATGGAGGCCTTGACGGTGTAATTCCGCCCCAGGTACTTATTAATTGTCTTCGCCTTCGCGGGCGACTCTACGATCACAAGCGAACGGGCCATCTTGTCTTTGTAACCCCGTAATGTTCTGCTGGAAGGGCTGACAGCGCGGCGTGTGTCCTTCTCGCTAACTTACACCTAGATGCTGCCACCAGCCTCTGAGATACTTTCAAAGTTTAGATGCGAGAGCTGGGACGGGAGATTCGCGCCGTATCTGCCGCTATAACAAGACTTTACTGAATTGCTTCCCTGGCGACTGCCGCACGATGCCTTTCATTTCCAGATCAAAAAGCGTAGCGAGAACTTCGGAAGAGTTCAAGCCGGATCGTTCCACGATGTCGTCAATATGCCTGGATTCCTCGGCGCTAAGCAAATCGTAGAGCTTTTTTTCTGAGGGATTGAGGGAGGCCGCCAGGAGGAGATTTCGCTGCTCTGCTTCCGGCTTTTCGGCCTTTACAAGGGCGGCGCGGACGGGCGTGGAGAGTTCTTCGATGACATCTTCCGCGTTTGTGACGAGTTTGGCGCCCTGCTTTATCAGCTGATTGGGAGCGAAGCTGACTGGTTGCGTTACGTTTCCAGGGACGCCGAAGACTTCCCGGCCAAACTCCATGGCCAAACGCGCGGTGATGAGAGATCCGCTGTACTGCGCACCTTCGATGACAATGACCCCGAGGGGCATTCCCGCGACGACGCGATTGCGAATCGGAAAATTTTCCGGGGCGGGATGGGTGCGCAAGGGGAATTCGCTGATGATGGCGCCACGCTCCAAAACTTTTTCGTAGAGTTTTTTATTCTCCTTCGGATAGCAGACATCGATGCCCGTGCCGAGCACGCCGATGGCTCTGCCGCTGACGGCCATGGCGCCTTGATGGCCGATCGCGTCAATGCCGCGTGCCATGCCGCTGACAATGACCAAGCCGCGGGCGGCGAGATCGTGTCCGAGGCGCTCCGCCATCTGCGTCCCGTAGAGAGTCGGCTTCCGAGTGCCCACTATGCTGAGGGAGGGAAGATTCAGGACTTCTGCGTCGCCACGGACATAGAGCAAAACGGGTGGATCGTAAATTTGCAGCAGCGTCTGCGGGTACTCGGGCTCAGTCCAGTTGATTAGCCGGCAGCGGTCGATGTTGCTGGTGGCTTTCAGTTCCTTTTCAGCGCGTTTGAAGGATTCTTTTTTGAAGACGGCTTGCGCAACCGGGGCGGGCAGGCTGCAGCCTTCGAGGTCGGTGAGCGGGGCGCGGAAGACGGCGTCGGGGGAGCCGAATCGCTTCAGCAAGCGCGCGGACAGACGAGAGGCGAGGCCGGGCGTGAGCGCCAGCGCGAGCCAGGGGAGGGAAGAGTCCAGCTCCATCGCGGGATGAGCGTATGCGTAAGATAACAGCATTGTCAAGTCATTCTACATATAAATCTGAATTGCTAAGTTGGGGATTCCGAATTCGGAACGACTGGTGACTCGTGCAAGCGAGCCATACGCAAAGTCTATGCCGCAACGGTTGTTGTCTTAGGGAGGGCGACGGGTTGCCGGCGTGCTTCAGGAACGGGTAGGCGTCTCGTTACGCGCTCGGTTGGGCGGGGTCCTCGCCGAGGATCGCATCCAGAGTGGAGACGAAAAGGTCGGCGTCGGCTTGCGAGAAAATAAGGGGGGGACGGAGCTTGATGACGTTGTGATGCGGGCCGTCCGTGCCGGTGAGGATGCCGCGTTCGCGGAGACGATTCACGACGTAAGAAGCTTGATTTGGCGCTGGTTCGCGAGTGCCGCGATCGAGCACGAAGTCCAATCCCAGGAACAAGCCGGAGCCGCGGACATCGCCAATCAGTGCGTGGGTTTCTTGCAGGGCTTTGAGTCGCGCGATGGTATACCGCCCGATTTGAAGCGCGTTTTCCTGGAGATGATCTTCTTCGAGTACGTCCAAAACAGCCAGCCCCGCTGCGCAAGCTACTGGATTGCCACCAAAGGTGCTGAAGAATTCCATGCCATTCTCAAAGCTGGCCGCAATTTCTCGCGTGGTGACGACCGCCGCGAGCGGGAAAGCGTTTCCAATGGGCTTGCCGAGCACCACGATGTCGGGGACAGCATTTTGCGTTTCGAACCCCCAGAAATGCGTGCCCAGGCGGCCAAAGCCGACTTGCACCTCATCAGCGATGCAGACACCGCCTCCGGCGCGAACGTGTTTGTAAGCTTCCACGAGATATCCCGGCGGAAAAACAATTTGGCCCGCGACGCTTGGGAGGGTTTCGGCAATGTACGCCGCGATACCTCGGCCCCCCGCGCGCATGCTGTCCAAAAGCACCGCAACCTGCTGCGCGTATTTTGCGCCAGCGTCGGTCTCGCCGCGCCGATAGGGGCCGCGGTAATCGTCTGGAATCGGCGCGACGTGGACCCACGGTTTGCGGCCGCTGCCTCCCGGGCCATCAAATTTATAGGGGCTGATGTCGATTAACGTGTTTGTGTGGCCATGGTAGGCGTGTTCGAGGACGATGACGTCCTCGCGACCGGTGTGCGCGCGAGCGAGGCGAAGAGCGAGTTCGTTGGCTTCGCTGCCGGAGTTCACGAAATAGCAGACACGCAAGGGCTCAGGCAATAGGCGAGTGAGACGTTCGGCGTAGCGTTTGACGTTGTCATGGAGGTAGCGCGTGTTGGTATTGAGGAGAGCGATTTGCTCTTGTACGGCGCGAACCACACGTGGATGGCTGTGGCCGACTAGGGGAACATTGTTGTACACGTCGAGAAAGGCACGACCGGTGTCATCGTAAAGGTATTGCATCCAGCCACGGACAATCTTCAGCGGTTGCTGATAGGAGACGGTAAGATTTCTTCCAAGCAATTCGCGGCGAGTGGAAAGAGTTCTCGCAGTGTTCGCTTCCACGCGCGGAAAGCGTTCTGGGGGAATAGCGAGGAGCAAATTGGGATCTGGCGAAAGAGAAGTCCACACGACGCGCTGAGAGGCATAAGCAACGCCGGGAAAATCGGAACCCCGATCGAGCAAATCAACGATGACTTGGAAATGAAGGTGAGGCGGCCAGCCACCGTTTTCATGGACTTCACCGATGCGGGCGAATTGCTGGCCGCGCGAGATGCGCTGGCCGATCTGGAGCGAGTCGAAAGCGTCTCGTGCAAGGTGCCCGTAAAGGGTGAAAAATTCCTGGCCCTCATCGGTTGTGTGCCGAAGAATCACGAGCGGTCCATAGTCCAGCGGCGCGGTGTTGATCGCAACCGTGTGAACGGCGCCATCGAGCGGCGCAAGGACCGGCGTGCCTGGCGCAGCGAATAAATCCAAGCCGAGATGAATGGTGCGACGCTCGTCCGTGGGGCTTTCGCTGGCGCCAAAAAGTGGCGACGCGTAGAGCAAGCGCGCCTCGTTGTAGCGGCCGAGGCCCACGGAGGCATTTGCGCTCTTCATCGTGCGAAAGATCGCCTCAGTGAGATTGGTCGTTTCCGCGTTACGAGGGTCAGCACCAAGGAAGCCGCTGCCGACGCTTAGATCAAAGCCAGCGGTCGGAGCCGCGCGCAGGTCCGCATCAAGAACAGAAGCCGCGCTGCTGGCTTGAGATGCGAGCCATTGCTGCACTTTTTCGCTTTGGGGCATAGCGGGTAGGCCACAGGCACCGCGGAACGTGTAGTGCGCAAGTCTTGGGTGAACCGAGGCGAGTTTTTCGAGCGCGTGCCATGCAGGGGCCTCGCTGATCGTCACATACGGATCGCCGGGGACAAGCGATTTGCGATGCGCGGAATTCGTAACGCTGACAGCAAGCCGCATGCCGATGAGCGTGTAAAGAATGCCGATCTCGGTTCCGTTCAAGGAAAAAACGCTATGATATCCGGCCACAACCGCGCTTGCCGCGGCTAGCGGATCTTTTTCTTCCAACATTGCGTAGGCGGCGGCGATCGCGACTTCCGTCGCGACGACCCCGTAATGCATGTCGCCCAAGTCGATCGCGCTGGTTACCTTTCGCGGCTGTGGCCACGGCGGGCCGACGAGGACGTTGTAATCGTTGGCGTCGCCATAGATGACGCTTCGGCGGAGCGATGGCAGCTTCGGAACTACTTCCGACTCGTAAAGCGAAAGAAAGCGTTCAACGAGAGCGCGCCGCGGGGAGGCGCTGATGTGCTGCAGATACTCGCGAATCCAACAAGCGCGAGAGAGGTCCCATTTCAAGTCTCGATGCGCGGCTGGATGAGAAAAATCTGCGAGCGCAGCATCCATCTCTCCGAGAAATTCGCCGAGATTACGCAGCAACTCCGGAGCGTGAGGATTTACTTTGGCGAGTACCGTTCCGGCGATGTATGTGAGAAGCCAAACGAGGCGCTTCGATCCGTCCGAGAGTGTCGCGGACATGAATGTTTCGCCGCTTGCCGTTTTGCAAACGCGCGGAAACGAAAGCTGCGGTGCGCGCCCGGCCAGATGTTGCAGCGCCTGGCACTGCATATCGATAAAGGATCGCTCCCTCGCGGGATGCATGACTTTGAGAACGAAGTCGCGGTTATCGGCCGAGGTCAGATGAAAATTGTCGTCATATTCTCCGGGAAGCGATTTTGCGGATACATTTAGGCTGAAAATCTCTCGCGCGAGCCGAATGGCTTCCGATTCGGTGACCGGCTGGGCCACACGGGCTTCAGGAATCATGCGCTGAATCTTATCTGGCAAGGGTGGAGCGCGTCTATCCTGGCAAGACATCAGAAGCGAGACGCGCGCAACACGCCGTGCAAGCGATGCTTCCGGCCATCCATGCAAAGAAATGACCGCGTTACATGTCTTCGCGTGCCGACCGCA
>Ga0335073_10002826_pt1 | contig 23877 bp, 22 predicted proteins | sample Lox_Sample_22_FD_207093 | JGI IMG/M metagenome (GOLD analysis project Ga0335073, IMG submission 207093) | Soil microbial communities from Loxahatchee National Wildlife Refuge, Florida, United States - Lox_Sample_2.2 | ecosystem: Environmental > Terrestrial > Soil > Wetlands | place: USA... | reverse complement strand
CCGTCCGCGGTCGCGGGGACCCTCGACCTGCACGCCCCCGTCGCTTACGTCCGCACCCCGGTCAAGGCCACGCCGATCTCGACCTGCCAGCGGATCCTGGACTTCTACGGCGAGCCCTACAAGGGCATGCGGCAGGAGGACCTCATCCGCACCGTCAAGAACGCGGTCTACGACCACGGGACCAAGGCGCTCGCGATCGACGACATCGCCGAAGTGACCAGCCTCACCGCCGCCGGGAACGCGGGCAGCCTGCAGGCCGCCGCGCTGACCGGAGTCCCGGAGGCGGCCCGCCGGGCCTTCACCCGCATAACCCGGCTGACGGACAGCCAGGTCAGCGGACTTAGCGCGCGACGATGTCCCTGAGCTCGATCAGGGCCTCGATGCGATAAGTGGCCTCGGAGAAGTCAGGTGAATGAATGAAGTCGTTGCGGACGATGGCACAGTCGATGCCGGCCGCCACAGCTGACTTCAGCCCTCGGGGGGAGTCCTCCACAACCAGTGCCTCTTCGCTGGCGGCTCCGAAGCGCTTCAAGCCGGTCAGGTACGGCTCGGGGTGCGGCTTGGCGCGCCCGTAGTCCTCGCGGACGAGGACGAAGTCCATGAACTGCCTGATGCGCCGCTTCTCGTGGATGAGCTCGAAGTCCGCCCGTTTGGCAGTCGTCACAATGGCCATGCGGGCGTGCTGTGACAGCTCGGCGAGCGCCTCGATGACGCCCTTGATCTCGATGGCCTCTGTTCTGAGGTATTCCTGGTAATAGTCATCGCGGACCTCACGGAGCCTGCCGATGACCTGTTCGTCGACACCTGCCGCCCTAGCTTGGGCCCACGTGCCCAATCCCCGGTTCATGTCCCGGAGGTACTGATCCTTGTCCAGGGTCAGTCCCACGTCTGCCAGGGCACGCTCCCCGGCCTTGTAATACCAGAACTCGGTGTCCACGAGGACGCCATCATGGTCGAAGAGTATGTACTTCTTCACGCCGAATCGTCTCCTGGGTCCGCCGCGCCCTCGGACGGCGTCACGAGAATTGTGATCCTGAGCTATTGCTGGCGACTCATTCACCGTGTCGGGTCCGTCAAGTTGAAACTACAGTCCCTCCCGTGGTCTCACTGATTTTCGCCGGGAATCTTGATCCGGAGATGAGCAGGGCCGCCTGGCCGACGCACCCGCGCCTGCGCCCGGAAGGAGCGTGCTGTCGTGACGGGTCCTGACCGCTGCCGTGGCTGGCATGGCAGTCAGGTCTGGCATACCGAACACGTAGCTCCGCTCGAAGCGTTCAGCGGCCGGAATGACCTGAGCAGCGACCTGGAGCGAGGCCTGACTCCACCGGCGCAGAGCATCATCTGTGGCCGGCGCGCCGGCGAGCGCGTCGGTCAATGAGGTGGCACTGGCCACCGCCCTCAGGACGCCGCTCCCCGTGAACGGGGGGAACACCGTACCGGCATCGCCGACCAGGCACACGCGATCGCGTGCGTAGCTGCCGGGCACAAAGGAGCAAATGGCCTGGATCGACGAGTTGCCGCCCTGTTGCACCAGCACAAACAGCGGCGGGGGCAGCAGGCCCGCGAGGCGGGACTCCAGTTGTCGCCGCCGAAGGGTTCACCGACTTCGCAGCCCGGCCCCGCCGGCTCCGCCGGTTCCTCGGCACCTACGGCTGGTCGGCAACCGCGGCAGAGTTCCTCGAAGTGGTCCAGGCACGCGTCAAAGCCCACGCCGACGGCATCCGCGACCTCGCCGCCGCAGGCCATCGCCGAGCTGACCAGCTTCCCCCGGCCCCCGGGATACCGCAGGTCACCACCACGGACGCCCCGGAGAAGGACTCATAGCCCATCGCGCCGGACGGGCCCTCAGCTGTCGATGTCGCAGCCGCGGGGAAGCCTCGCCGTGTAACCAACCTCATGAGACGCCACGCCTAGGCGTAAAACCCCGGGCCCGGGGACAAAGGAGAGGAACCGTGTATCGCGCCGCCGGTTCACTCAGCTGAGTGTTCCTCTGCACGCACTCGTCGCAGCGAAGGGGATGGTGCCGGGCAGGGCGAGCAGTTGCCTTGCTGGCGGCGCGGGGATGCCTTCGCACAGCAGCAATTGATCCATGTAGACGCCGGCGGGCAGCCAGTACTCCTCTGCCGTCAGGTCTCCTGTGACGACGACGCACCGGGCGCCGCGCCTGGGGCTGCGCGCGTTCGGGCTGGGCACCAGGAACGCCTGTCCGGCGGACCCGGCCAGCAGCGGGACGACGTCCACGATCTGGCCCCGGTCGATATAGTCCCAGACCCGCCCGTCGACGAAGGGACTGGCAGTGAACGGCGGCCAGTCCAGTCCGGCGGTGCCGGCCATCGGCATGATCTGGATCTCCGGGACGGGAACCGCGGCGCCAGAGTCCGGCGGATGCCCGCTGTGCACCGATAGCAGCGCAGTCACCTGGCGGTCGGGTACCCAGCCGAGCAGGGCACCGTCGCGCGGGACTGGCATGCCATTCGCGATCACCCGGGCGATAGCGGCCTCGGCGGCCTCGCCCGGCCCGGTCTCCCCGCCGGCATCCTGGCGGCTCCATGGCCGGATGACGAATAGACCCTCGCGGGACTGGATGAGAGTGAAAAAGCAGCCGCGGGCGGCGGTCCACTCCATGAGCACCATCGACCGGGAGCCGTCGGCGGGATCATGCGTGACCGCCAGCGGATATGCGCCGAACAGATGGTTGCATTTCGCGATCGCCGCGGGCGGCAGGCTGTACCGGCCGGATGGGGCGTGAACCAACACGCGGTTACTCCTCGCTGCCAGTCGAATCGAACCTCCTGCCGGCAAATTACCTGGCGGCGGTCGCGTCGCGGGCATTCACGTCATCTTTTCCGGTGACCGTTATTGCTGGATAGCAATGAAAGCGATTCATGCCCCGGCGGGCTTACGCAATCGTACGATTGTGCCCGTGGATCTCCGCGACCTGGAATATTTCCTCGCCTGCTGCAAGGCCCCGAGCTTCTCCGCTGCCGCCCGTGATATGTCCATCGTGCAGTCCGCGATGTCGCACGCTATCGCCCGCCTTGAGCACGACCTCGGTGCGACGCTGTTCGACCGCAGAGGCAGCCGCGTCACGCTGACCGGGCAGGGGGCCGCGCTGCAGGCGGCGGCCGAGCGGCTCATCGCCGAGGCTGGGGCCGCCAGGGACGAGGTAGCAGCGGCCAGCGGCCACGTCCGCGGTACGGTGACGCTGGGAAGCACCCTGCACACCGGCAGGCTTCAGCTTGCCGCCGTCTTTTCCGAGATCCGCGAATGCCACCCCGGCGTGGTCGTCCAGCTGCGCCAGGCGCAAATCGGATCAACCGGGATGGTACAGGCGGTCAGCGACGGGTCGCTGGACATCGCCCTGAACGCGAGCCCCGGGCCGGCACCCAAGGGAATAGCCTTCCACCCATTGCTTTCCGAGCCGATGGTGTTCATCTGCAAGGCGGGCCACCGGCTGAGCCAGCGGGCCCAGGTCGCGGTGCCGGATCTGCAGCAGGAGATGATCCTCCGCGCCCCGCCCGGATGGGGAACCCGGGCCATAGTCGACGCGACTCTGGGCGCCACGCACTCCGCGTTCGAGGTTGCCAATTATGCGCTGATGGCCAGCCTCGTCCGCGCGGGATTCGCGACGACTCTCACGCCCGAATCAGCTATCAGCGGTGACATGCTGGCCGGCCTGTGCGCTGTCCCCGTTGACGATCCCCGGATGCGCTGGGTCCTGTCCGCGGCCGTCTGCACGGACCGCCGGATGAGCGCCGCCACGGCAGTGGTGCTCACCGCGCTCACAAGGGGATCCGCCGCCCGCGCGCTGGAACTCGCTCCCGAGGCCCTGGTGTAGCACCGGGTATTCAGGTTAGTGCATGCCACACCGCTCGGAACGGGCGCTTTGGTATCACCATGCGGATTGTTCCGTCTCCTGGCGCCCGGCATTCTGACCTGGTATGACGCGCGGGGTGGCGCATAACCCGGCGCGGCCTCACCCGATAGCACGCTCGGCGATGCCGACGGGCCAGGTATCGATCACAGGGGCCAACTATCGGTCACAGCCACATTTACCAGGTCCCCGCGCATTAACTGCTGCAGGCGGCGATCGGCGCCTCGATGACCGTGAATGACTGCGGCGGCAAGGTCAGCTCGACGGCGCCGCCGACGGGGCGCTCAACGCCTTCTTCCAGGTGTGTCGTCGCGACGTCGGGCAGCGTGCGCGGCTCGGCGGGACCGCCCGCGGTCATCGTCGTGATGGCGGCGGCGCCGTCGAACGCGAAGTCGCGAAGCACGATCCGGGCCGGCTCCGCGGACAGGGCGCGGTTGACGAGCGTCACGGCGATCCGGCGACTGTTACCGCGGGAGGCGTTGACAGACGCCGCTGCGTCGATAAGAGTGAACGGCCCGAGGTCCGCCACGTGGTACGGCCAGCGGCTCGCGCCGGGCGGCGGTTCCGGCCGCACGGTCTCTCCTTCGACGTGCACGTCGACCGCGACGTCAAGCGCCGCCCGCGCGTGCAGCAGCATCGGGTAGTAGACCGGCTGGGCCACCGCCGTCTCCGGCGTGGCGACGATCGGGGCGATCGCGTTGACCATCTGGGCCAGGTTCGCCATCTTCACCCAGCCGCTGTGCCTGATGAAGATGTTCAGGTAGGTGGCGACCGCCAGCGCGTCGGAATGCGTGTACCGCTCTGCCAGGTCGCCGGTCATGACCCGGTACCACACGTTCCACTCGTCGTAGGCGATCCGCGGCATCTTCGGGAGGGACTGCCGGTAGGCGGTGCGCTCGATCATCGCCGCCGCGGACCTGATGGCGCGCTCCGCCTGGTGCGGCTGGAGCACGTTCGTCCAGTAGTCGTCGCTGCCGGTGTACAGGTGGACGGAGTGGTAGTCCACCAGGCCGGCCAGGCCGTCGATCACCACCCGGTCCCATTCGGTCCAGCCGGTCTCCCCGCAGCCGATCAGCGCCGCGCCGGGGTCGAGCATCCGGATCGCGCGCGCCCAGCGCGTCGCCTCGCGCACGTACTCCTCGGCGGACATGGCGCCGACCTGCCAGGCGCCGTACATCTCGTTGCCCAGGGCCCAGTACCTGACCCGGTACGGTTCCGCGCGGCCGTTGTCCCCGCGGCGGGCGGCCCAGTAGGTGTTCGCCGCCGAGTTGCAGTACTCGACCCAGGCGAGCGCCTCCTCGAGGGTCCCGGTGCCCATGTTCAGGCAGATGTACGGCTCGGTGCCGAGCTCCGCGCAGTAGGCGAGGAACTCGTCCGTGCCGAACCGGTTCGGCTCCTCGCCGCCCCAGGCCAGCTCGGCCCGCCGCGGCCTGTCGTCCTTCGGGCCGATCCCGTCCTGCCAGTGGTAGTTGCTCGCGAAGTTGCCGCCCGGCCAGCGCAGCGTGCCCAGCCGCAGGTCACGCAGCAGGCCGAGCACGTCCTTGCGGAACCCGCGCTCGTCGCTCAGCGGCGACCCCTCCTCGTACAGCCCCCCGTAGACGCACCGCCCCAGGTGCTCGACGAACCCGCCGAAGACCTTACGGTCGATGGCGCCGAGCGGCCGGGACGGGTCGATGGCTATCCGGGACACGCGGATGTCCTCACCGGTCAGGCGCCGGGACCCAGACGCGCATACCGCCGGGACCCCGGTTGTCCCACTGGAAGTACGGGATGGCGACGGCCCTGCCATCAGAGGCGGAGACGCCGTGGGCGGCGGCGGTCACCTGGACTGTCCGGCCGATGCCTTCGAGGGTGAGCGGGCGCTGCGTCAGCGGCGATCCGGGGCTGACGGCCAGCTCGTCGAGCGGAACGGACTGATCGGCCTGCTCGAAGCAGTAGACAAGCGGGCCGCGCTCGATCGCCGCGCAGCCGCGCACCGCGTCCGCCCGGCGGTCCGGGCGGGTCCACCGCGGTGCCAGGTCCAGGCGCAGCCTGATGGTGTCCCCGCGCTGCCACCGCCTGCGGAGGCGGAGGTAGCCCTGGTGAGGAGGCACCATACGTTCCGAAGAATTATTGACCGTGACACCGGTGACAGCGCTCCACGCCGGGATCCGCAGCGCCACCTCGCGCTCGGCCCGCGGCGCGGCGAGCACCCGCAGCGTGACCACCCCCGACCACGGATAGTCGGTGGCCACCTCGATGTCGAGGCCGGCGCCGCGCAGCCAGGCGGCGGCGTACTGCTGGACGTACAGCGTCTCGTCGTTCACCGTGGCCAGGTAGTGCTGGATGGACGCGAGGAGGCGCATGATGTTCGGCGGGCAGCAGGCGCAGGTGAACCACTCGCGGCGCCGGCCCGGGTCGTCCTTCTCGAAGTGATCCTCGCGGCGCTGCAGCGGGTTCACGTAGAAGAAGCGGTCGCCTTCCGCGGATATGGCCGCGCCGAAGCCGTTGTACAGGACCCGCTCCATGTGATCGGCGTACTTCGGGTCGCCGGTGGCCAGCAGCAGCCGCCAGCTCCAGTGGAAGCTGGCGATCGCCGCGCAGGTCTCGTTGTACGCGCGGTCCGGCGGCAGCTCGAACCGGTCGCCGAAGCCCTCGTCCACGTGCCGCGACCCGTTCCCGCCGGTCAGGGATGTCTTCGCGGCGACCATGTCCGCCCAGCGGGATATCGAGGACTGGAGCAGCTCGTCGTCGTGCGTCTCCGCGGCGACGTCGGTGACGCCCGCTTCCAGGTAGAGCGCGCGGACGGCGTGGCCCACCTCGGTGGCGGACTCCCTGACGGGGATGTGGTCCTGCAGGTAGCGGTGGCCCATGCCGGAATCGCCGGCCAGGCCGTAGCCGCGCTGTTCGACGAACTGGCTGGCCAGGTCCAGGTAGGCGCGGTTGCCCGTCTCGCGGTACAGCTCGGCGAGCGCGGTCTCGATGACCGGGTGGCCGTCCAGGGCCTTGGCCTGCCCGGCGAACTCGCTGACCAGCTGATCGGCGAACCTCGCCGCGATGGCCAGCAGGCTGCTGTCGCCGGTGCCGCGGCGCATAGCGATCGCGGCCTGGATGAGGTGGCCCGCGCAGTACATCTCGTGGCTGACGGCGAGCCTCGAGTACCTGGGCTCGCCGCTGGCCTGCACGTAGGAGTTCAGGTAGCCGTCTGGCTGCTGGGCTCTGGCGAGCAGGGCGATGGTGCCGGCGGCGAAGTCGCTGAGGTCGGGCCGCGGGCCGTTGGCCAGCTCCCAGCCGATGGCCTCCAGCGTCTTGTAGATGTCGGAGTCCATGAAGACCGGGCCCTGGTAGCCGAGGCCGGGAACGGGGTCGACCGGGCCGAGGCCGCGGGGGCGTTTCGCGCCGTCTATGGCGGGTTCAGCGGGCTCTCCGGGTTCCTGGGCGGCGCTGATCGCGAGGCGGATGTTGTCCAGGTTGCCTGCCGCGACGAGCTGGTGCAGCGCTAGCGGCATGCTGGCCGAGGCGTTCCGCCGCTGCCAGTCGTGCAGCAGGCCCCCGGTCAGCCGCAGGCCGGCCGGGATCAGCGGGCGCTGGGCCGAGACGGCGTCCGCGGCCGGGACGGCCGGGCCGCCAGTCGCGGCAGGGGCGGCGACCAGGGCCGCCGGAACCGCGACGTCCACGGCTGACGGGGACCCCATGGGCTCATCCGGCGTACGCAGGGACACCCGCCTCCGATCAAGGAATAGGTTTTCCTTGGCTTGAACCGTACGCTAGAGTCTCGGCCCAGGTACGTCAACAGGAACGGGCGGGGGACACGGGTACCACCGTGAAGCGAAGCATGAAGTGGGCGACCATCAGAGACGTGGCGGAAGCCGCCGGAGTGTCCGTCAGCACCGCGTCCAAGGCGCTGAACGGACAAGGGAAACTCCGCGAGGAAACGAGGGAACGCGTCGCGCAGGCGGCGCGCCGGCTTGGCTTCGCGCCGAACCCGCTCGCGCAGGGCCTCCTGGCGGGACGCTCGTTCACGGTCGGCCTGATCACCACGGACAGCTTCGGTCGGTTCAGCATCCCGGTCATGCTCGGCGCGGAGGACGCGCTCGGCATCGGCGAAATGTCCGTTTTCATGTGCGACACCAGGGACGATCCCGAGCGTGAGCGGCGCTACGTGGAGATGCTCGCGGCCCGCCGGGTCGACGGGCTGATCGTCACCGGCCGCAGGATCGAGCCGCGGCCGCCGGTGCAGTCCCGCCCGGGCATCCCGGTGGTGTACGCGATGACTCAGCCCGCGGGCGGTCTCGCGCCAGCCGTGCTGCCTGATGACGAGGGCGGCGGCCGCGCGGCGGCCGAGCACCTGCTGGGCATCGGCCGCCGCAGGATCGCGCACGTCGCCGGGCCGGAACGCTTCCTGGCGGCCCGGTTGCGGGCGCGCGGGTTCACGGCGGCTCTTGCCGCGGCCGGCGTCTCGCCGTGCGGGGACATCGCGTACGGCGAGTGGAGCGAGCACTGGGGGCGGGAGGCGGCCGGGCAGCTGCTGGCCAGCCGTCCCGACGCCGTCTTCTGCGGCAGCGACCAGATCGCCAGGGGCGTCGCGGACACGCTGCGCGCCGTCGGGCGCCGCATTCCCGATGACGTCGCGCTCGCTGGCTTCGATAACTGGAGCCCGATGACGCTCGGCGCGCTGCCGCCGCTGACCAGCGTCGACATGTGCCTGGAGGATGTCGGCAGGGTCGCCGCCGAGCTGCTGCTCGCCGCCATCGGCGGGGAGCGCGACCGCGACGTGCACACCGTGCCGTCGCGGCTCGTCGTTCGCGAGTCGAGCGGCGGATACCCGGCGGCGGACGGCAGCCGCGCCCCCGGCCCCGTGACGGGTAACCCGGCGGCGGCTTCCCTGGCCGACGGCTCACAGGCGGACGGTTGACAGGCTGCGGGGCGAACAGCGCTTTCCCGGTATCGGGAAAAGGGTTTCCTGCGCTTTCTCACTCGGGCAGCATCGTGAAATCCGCGAAGTCGAAGCCCGGGGCCACCACACAGCTCACCAGCACCTCTTGGCCGGCGGCCGGGCGGGCGGCCTGCCAGTGGCCGCCCGGGACGACGTGCTGCGGAACCTGGCCTGTCTCGAGGCCCGTCCCTAGCGTCGCAGTTTCCGGCTGCGCGGCCGGCCGGTCGCCGTCGCCCCCGTCGAGCATGAGCAACGAGCCGCCCGCGTGCCAGAGCCACACCTCGTCCGACCTGACGCGGTGCCAGCGGGACTCCTCGCCAGCGGCGAGCAGGAAGTAGATCCCGGTCGCGGCGGCGCGCGGGCCTGGATAGCCGTCGGGATGCGATGCAGGGCCGGCCCGCCACGTCTCCCGGTACCAGCCGCCCTCGGGATGCGGCGCGAGGTCGAGCAGTTCGGCCGTGCGCGGCCGGGGTCGCTGCGTCATGGACTCAACTATGCACGGCTAGCGGTGCAGGGCGCCCGGGACGGATGGGCCTAGCACGGCGACGAGCAGGCTGAGCAGCGATACCCCGACGATGGACACGGTGATCACCCGGATGCGCGCGGCGCTGACGATGGGCAGCTGATCGGGGGGCGAGCCGCTGACCGAGAGCCGGCCGAGGCGCCAGATCACCGGGGCCACGGCGAGGATGACCAGGCCGGTGATCACGTTCTCCTTGAGCACGACGCCGCCGAGGGCGGCGAAGGAAATCGCGGTCCGCGTCCAGGACAGCCGGGTGCGCTCCCGCGCCAGGCCGGGGTCGCTCTCCTCAGGATCGCCAGCGCCGGATTCGCTCGCTTCCGGGCTGGTCATCGGAGCGCCGAGATCAGCAGGACGATCGCGGAGACGATCGCCATTCCCGCGATCGTGGCGGCGAGAATCCACGGCATGACCGAGCGCGGCAGCGGGTCGCCGCGGCGCAGCGCGCGCTGGTTCCGCACCCATTCGCCGTAGGCGACGATCGCGAGCACCGCGCCGAGCACGATGAGCGGGACCCCCACCAGGTGGCGGCCGAACGGGACGCCGGGGAACGGCGGCAGCAACTGCACGATGCCGAGCCCGGCCACCACGAGCGCGAGCGCCGTCCGGCTCCAGGCCAGGAACGTGCGCTCGTTGGCGAACGTGAACCTCGCGTCGGGCTCGTGGCCTTCCTCAGGGTCGGCCCCGCCTGGCCACCATGCGGCGAAACGCCCGGACCGTGACATGTCTCGACCTGGCCCCCTTCAGGACGCGCCGTTGGGTCGCTCGGGCCATTGTCCCCGTTACGGGTGTAACCGTGCGGCCCGGGGCACCGGGAATCGTCGGCGCGAGTTACGTGCCTTGGGAATCGGCCAGCCGGTCGACCGCGCTCGCCAGGGCGTCGAGCGCCGGGACGGCGGCGGCCAGCGCCCGCCGCTGCCTGGCCGGGAGCGTGGACAGCGCCAGGTTCAGCACCGCCGCGTTGGTGGCCTGCCACGCCAGGACGGCCTGCTGGCCGCTTTTCGTCACGGTCAGCTCGACCGCCCGGTGGTCGTCTTCGGCGGTGACGCGGCTCACCATGCCGCGCGCGCTCAGCGTGTTGACGATCGTCGTGACGGTGTTGGGCCGCATGTTCAGGCCGCGCGCGAGCTGGCCGGGGCGGGCACCGGGATGTTCGGCCAGCGCGGCGAGCAGTTCCAGCTGGCCGACGGCCAGCGTGTTGCCGGGATCGGCGGCGCGGGCGCCGCGTCGCAGGGCGCGGCGCAGCCGGGCGATTCCCTCCGCCAGGCCCGCGGGCGGCGCCGGCTCGACCGCGGAGGTCACAGTAGCCCCGCGCTGGCCTGGCTGCCTGGCCTGCTTCGCGAGCCGCTGGCGGTCATTCCCGCCCAGGTGGCCGCCAGCGCGACCGCGGCGAGCGCCGCCATCGCCACCTCTTGCCCCGTCCTGACGCCGGCGTGGCCGAGGAGCGCCCCGGCGTGCAGTCCCAGCGCCACCACCGCCACGCCGAGTGCTGTGCCTATCCCCCGCGTCATGTTCACCATCCCGCCTGCCGCAGCCGCGTCCCTGGCGGGCAGCGCGGTCATGATCTCGGCGTTGTTCGCCGGAGTATAGACGCCAAGGCCCGCGCCGAGCAGGCCGAGCAGCACCACCGATACCGGATGGGGCGCGGGCACCGCGAGCGCCGCGGCGCAGCCGGACGCGAGCGCGCCGCCGACGGCGCAGCGGCGGCTGTTCGGCCAGCGCGCGGGAAGCAGCCGGTCCGCAAGGACGGCGGCGACCCCGAACCCGGCGGGCAGCGACGTAAGGAGCAGGCCCGCCGCCAGGGCGCTGCCGCCCTGGGCCGACACGATCTGGGGGAACAGCACCAGCGGCCCGAACAGCACGAGGTAGGAGCACAGCGCGCCGCCGAGCGCCCGCGCGGTCCCGCTCGCCGCGAGCGACGGGAGGTCGAGCAAGGGCGCGGCGGACCGCCGCTCCTGTCGCCACAGCGCGGCCGCGGCGACCACGGCACCGGCCGCGCAGCAGGCCAGCGCCCAGGCCGGCATGCCCAGCCCGGAGAGGGAAGAGATGGCCAGCATGCCGGCTGTCGTCGCGACCGCCAGCAAGACCATCCCGGCTGGGTCAGTGCCCCGGGATTCCGCGCGCCGTCGCGTGCGGGGCAGCAGGAACACCCCGGCCGCGACCGCGACCACACCGACAGGGACGTTGAGGAAGAACACCCAGCGCCAGCCCACCGCGGCCACGATCAGGCCGCCGAGCACCGGGCCGGACGCCAGGCCGACGGCCTGCGCGGCCGCCTGCACGCCCAGCGCCGCCCGGCGCTTCGGCGCCGGCATGCTGGTGACCACCAGCGCCACGCTGTTCGCCTGCAGCATTGCCGCGCCGACCGCCTGGACCAGGCGCAACGCGATCAGCATGCCGATCGAGGTCGCCAGGCCGCAGCCCGCCGACGCGGCGGCGAACACCACGAACCCGTAGAGGTACAGCAGCTTGCGACCGACCCGGTCGGACCAGCGGCCGGCCGGCACGAGCAGCGTCGTCAGCGCCAGCAGGTACGCGAGAGAGACCCACTGCACGGCCGCCAGGCCAGTGCCGAACTGCCGTTGCAGCGCGGGAAAGGCCACCGTGACAACGCTCGCGTCGAGCTGGCCCATGAACGCGCCGAAACACACCGTGCCCACCGCGAACCACGGTGCGAGGCGATGCTCGCGGATCGCTCCCGGCCTGGCCGGCTCGCGCAGCAAGGTCACCACGAGCGGCCCGCCGTCTTCAACAAGTCCTCCCCTGGTTACTTCTGTACTAGAACTAACATTAGTTCTAGTACAGAAGCTTTTAGGAAGCAAATCGGCTGATGGAAGCGTCAGGTTTGGGCGGATTCTGTCCGCGGACCGCGGTTCTCCTTACATGGCGAAGCCGCGCTGCAGCCATGCCTGGACGCTGGCCAGGACATCGGGGTGAGTGACGTAGCAGGCGCGGGAGGCGATGCGCAGCCGCTGGAACAGCGGGACCGCCGCGGCGCACGCGGCGGGAAGGTCATTGCCGCGGCGATAGCCGTCGAGGAAAGCGGCGGTGTAGGCGGGCAGCAGGATCTTGTCGGTCGCGCCGTGCGCTGTCCAGCAGCCGATGTCGTCGGCGACGCTGCCTGCCCGGACACCGCCCCAGTCGATGATGGCGCTGATGTCCGTGCCGGTCGCGGAGAAGATCTCCGGCCCGTCGCCGTAGAGCAGCTGCGCCGCCGGTGCGGTGCCGTAGTAGGCGCGCACGTCGCTGACCGCCTGCGTGATCATCCGCCGAGCCGATGACGGGTGCGCGGCCGTGATCCCGCGCGTCATGTGGCCCAGCACGTCAGCGGGCGTCCACGCGCCGGCCGCCGGGCAGCCGCGCATGATGCGGTGCAGCCTGCCCAGGAACTCGCCCAGGATCGCCGGCGGGACCGCGCGCATCGACAGGCGCGCTTCCCCGACCCGGCGCAAGACGGCCAGCACCCGCCCGGGCGCCAGCGGCACGCACAGCTCCCCGTCATGCCTTCGGACGGGGGCTCCCGTCGCGACGCCAGCCCGCTCGACAAGCTCCGCGGCGAGCAGCCCGGCAGCGAAGTGGTCCGGCTCATCGCGGGCGAGCTTGACAATATGACTCCCCGCCTGCCAGGTGCGGCTAGCCTCCCTGGCCTCCATCGGGCGAAGCTCGCCCCGCAGCCCCCAGTGCTCCCGGAGCGCTGACCGGACCGCCCGCTCATGCGGCCACGGCCAGCCCTGGACAGCCCCGGCCCCCGCCTGGCTCGGCATGCGGTCAGGATGACACGCGCCGAACGCGCCAGCCACCTAATAACGCGGCGGTCCGTCACGCGCACAGCGTGCGCTGAGGGCTAGCGTGCAGGCGTGAGCTCTTGGGGACCGCCGGCTGAGGAACCAGGAAGGGATACCGATGGCACGCCACTCGCCCGAGATCAAACTGCGGCCCGTCACCGAGGCCGACCTCGACATGTTCCGCCGCTTCGCGGTCGAGCCGGGCCTGATAGGCCTGGACTGGGCCGGGTTCCGCGACCCGAAGGCCGTTCAGCGCAGGTTCGACACCGACAGCTATCTCGGCGACGACGACGGCCGGCTGATCGTGGACGTGGCGGCCGGAACTGAGCCCGGCGGTGAACCGGCTGGCCTGGTGTCCTACCGGAGGCGGTTGCACGGCGCCCAGGGGTACTGCTGGGAGATCGGCATCGCCCTGCTGCCGGAGTGGCGGGGCCAGGGCATCGGCTGGCGCGCGCAGGCCATGTTCTGCTCCTACCTGTTCGAGCACACTACGGTGCAGCGAATCGAGGCAGCCACGCACGCGGAGAACGCCGCGGAGCAGCGGTCACTGGAAAAGGCCGGGTTCGCGCTCGAAGGCGTGGTACGCGCCTCCGAGTTCCGCGCGGGGCAGTGGCGCGACGGCTATCTCTACAGTCGCCTGCGCACCGACCCCGATCCGCTCGCGGGCTGAGCGCGCAAAAACCCGGTGACGGTCGCCGGGTCCGTGATCGACAGTGGATCCATGGCGCGCTCCGTGACCGAGGTCGTGATACCACTGACGATCCGCGACCTGACCGCAGAGGATCTGCCGTCCTGCACGTGGTCCGGGGGAGCGACTCATCTGGCGAGCGTCGCCAAGGCGCTGGAGCGGGCCCGCCGCGGCGAGGTGGACTATCTCGCCGTCTGCCCGCCGTCGGGACTGCCCGTAGCCATCGGCGGGGTCGACTACGCGGAGCACCCCGGCGCCGGCACGCTGTGGCAGCTCGCCGTTCACGGGGCGCTGCAGTCGTGCGGGATCGGCACCATCCTCATCAGCGCTGCGGAGCAGCGCATCCTCGCCCGTGGCCTGCACCGGGCCGAACTGGGCGTCGAGGAATCCAACCCGCGGGCACGCGCCTTGTATGACCGGCTCGGCTACGTCGCCTACGGACGCGCACCCGACTCCTGGGACGAGCAGGCCCCGGACGGGACCATCTTCCGCTACGAGACCACGTGCACGCTAATGCGCAAAGAGCTGTGAGCGGGTGTACGGCACCTGACTTTGTAGACTTCCCACCACTTTGTAGACGCCGTGACCAGATCTGGGGCCTGGAAAAGGCCGGAAAGTGGTTACCATGTCTACAAAGATGACATCAGTGACTGCCGTGACTAGCGGGAGATACAAAGCGCCACGGGCGGACGGGGATGACGGAGGATGTTGGGATACGGGTGGCTACGGTGAAAGTCCTTTCGATTAGGTTTCGATTGCGCGATCGGCGGGCGGCGTGACCGTACGCTTACGGCATGGAGGCAGGGGTCGCCGAGCTTGAGCGTGGTTCGATCGAGGTCGCGGGGATGCGACGGACCTACTGGGTGGCCCGCGCGCCACGGGTGCCTGGGCAGCCGCCCGGCGCACCGCTGCTGATCGTGCTGCACGGGTCCGGGATGGACGGGCGGGCCATCGCGAGGTGGACCGGCCTCGCCAGGCGCGGGCCCGCGGCCGGCGTCACCACCGTGTTCCCCGACGGGTGGGAGGGCGTCTGGCACCCGTTCCGGGCGCCGGATCGCGAGAACCGGCTGGACGACGCGCGTTTCCTCAACGAGCTCAGCAGTCACCTGGAGGGGCAGGGCGCCGCCAGGTCGTGGCCGGTCTTCCTCGCCGGGGTGTCGAACGGCGCGCGGTTCGCCGAGCACGTGGCCCGGCACGGCCTGCTGCCGGTGACCGGGCTGTTCCTGGTCGCCGGGACCGGGCTGGAGGCCAGCCGCCGGCTCGCGCCGGTGCCGGTGCAGCGCGCCACCGTGGACGTGCTGGTCGGCACCGCCGACCGGACGATGCCCTACGACGGCGGCCAGCTCACCAGGCACGGCGTGTCCGGGCTGATCCTGAAGCGGCGGGCCGCCAGGCACGGGGAACTGCCCGGCGAGGACGTCGTGACCGGCGCGGAAGCCCTGGCCAGCGACTGGGCGTCCGGCAACGGCATCAAGTCCGCGCCCGCCATCGAAGAGCTGCCCATGCAGCCGGGTGACCCGACGGTGACCACGCGGACCTGGACAGCGCCCGGCGCTCATCCCGTCACGCTGTACCGGATCGACGGTGGCGGGCACGGCTGGCCGGGAGGCTCGCAGTTCCTTCCGGCGCGGATCATCGGGCAGATTCCCCGGCACCTGGACGCGACGGGCATCCTGCTCGACATGGCCGAACGGGACGACGCGAACTCGGGCCGCCGCATCCTGGGCCCTGGCGGCCAGGCGTAGCCCTGTCAGGCGCCGCGGTCAGGGCCGCGGCGGACGTCGTGGTCGTTGAACCTGAACATGACCGCGTCCCGCTCGAGCGGGACCGGGCTGGCAGCGAAGCGGTGCGCGCCGCAGCACTGCCCGTACTCGGGACCGGACAGCCACACCCGGTCGAAGCCCCGCTCCTCGAACCAGGCGCACACCTGCGGCACCAGGTCGGGCTCCCAGCGGCCTCGGGTCCATATGACGGTGCCGCCCGTGGCGCACAGCTGCGTGCAGTAGCCGATCACCCGCTCAACATCGGTGTTCGTCATGTTGCCGAACACCCCGCAGACGAGCACCAGGTCAGCCGGCACCATATCGGCGTACTGACTGGTCAGCGCGGCGTCGCCGAGCACGACCGCAAGCCGGTCCAGGCCGGCCGCGGCAGCCAGGCGCCGGGCCGCCTCCGCGTTGCGCGGATCCAGCTCGACCAGCCGCGCGGTCACGTCACCGCGCCGCGGGTGGCCGGACAACGGGACGATCAGGTCAGCGCCCTGGCCGGCGCACAGGCTGATCGCGCGCAGCGGGCCTGGCGGCGCCTCGTCGAGCGCGGCGCGGACGCGGTCCTGGACCCAGGACAGCCGCCGGGACAGGCCGCTGTCCGGGTCGGCATAGGGGGCGTGCCAGGCGTACCAGTCGCGTTCTGCCACGGTGGCCAGGGTACCCGGGTGCCCGAGCCGGTCAGCAGTCGCCGGTCACGAGTCTTCGGTGGCCAGCCGGCCCGTGGCCTCTTGCCGCGCGGCGCGGAGCATCAGCAGGTAACGCTGCACGGTCAGCGTGACCACGAGGTAGAGCAGGATCGTGGCGTCGCCCACGTTGCTGCCGTTCTTGCCAGCGGCGATGTGCCCCGCGACCAGGTAGTCGTAGGCCAGGTGGGCGGCGAACGAGATCACCCACAGGATGGCGGTGATCCAGGTTCCCTTGCGCAGCAGCACGCCGCCCTGCCGCCATACCTGGACCGTCAGCGCGCGGACCGCGCCGAACGCCGCGGCGAGAACCAGGCTGCCGCCGACCGCCGCGGCGATCCCGCCGTCATCGTGCGGATGCCCGTTGAGGAACGCGACGAACTGGACGACGCCGATGATCGCAAGGATGACCGGAAGCCGGTAGTTTTCCCGCAGCCGCTGCGTGGTCAACTGCCGGTACAGGACAAGCGCGAGCACGAGGACACCGATGGCAATGTTGGCGCCAGCCGCGCTGCTCATGGGTTCAGCGTAGTTCTGCACAGCCGGCCCGGGCTATTGGTTTTTGTGCGTGCCCGGCTGCTTACGGGTGCTCGGCGGCGGCCTTCTCCAGGGCCGGCAGCGGCAGCCAGCCGTCGTGTGTCCAGACCACCTTGCCGGCCGCGGAGATGAGCACCAGCCAGGGCTGATCCTGCACGCCGTAGCCGTCGGCCACCTTGCCCGTCTCGTCGAGGGCGACCGGATAGCTGAGCGGGCCGACCTGGCCCAGGTACGTGCCGACCGCGGCGGCGGACGGCTCGGTCACGGTCTCGTCGACCGCGGTCAGGGCGGGCAGGTGGTTCTTCGTCGCGGCCGCAGCGTACGAGTTAAGGCCGGTTAGCTCGGCTTTCAGGTCGGAGGTCTCGGTGAGCCAGGTGGCGAAGAAGACCACGAGCCGCGGCTTGCCTGGCCCCAGGGTCACGTTCGATGTCCCGGACCCCGCGCCGGACGGGTGCGCGGCGGGCAGCGACACGGCGGCCGCGGGCGTCTGCACGGCGACCGTCCCGAGCGACTCCTCGCTGAGCAGCTTCGGGTGGCCGGGCAGCAGCCCGGCGATCTCGGTGGCCAGCACCTGGGCGGACTGGGAGATGCTCGAGTACGCCATCTGGGTCAGGTAGAGCTTCTGCAGCTTGCCCTGCTGATCGATGATGAACAGCGCGGGCGTGTGGTCGATCTGGCCCTGCTCGATCTGCACCGCGATGTGGTAGGCGCTCCAGACGGACTTGAGCTGCGCGGGCGGCCCGGTGAGGAAGTCCCACTGGTTGACCATGCCGTGCGCGCGGGAGTAGGCGAGCACGTCGGCGACGCTGGTGGCATCCGGGTTCGCGTCCACGCCGAGGAGCTGGACGTTGCTGCCCGCCTTGCCGAGCAGTTCCTTCGCCAGCAGCATGCTCTGGGTGGTGAGCGGGCAGACCGTGGTGCACTCGGAGTCCTCGAAGCCGAGCATGACGACCTTGCCGCGGAACTGGCTCAGCGACATGTGCTGGCCGAACTGGTTCGTCAGGCTGATCTCGGGCGCCGGCTGGCTGTTCAGCGAGGTGCCGAGGTCCAGGTTGGGGTTGGCCTCGGCGGCGGCGTTCGCGCTGCTCGACATGGCGGGCTGCCCGGATGACGACGAACCGCATCCGGCCAGCGCCGCCGCGGCGACGACCGCGGCGAGGGCGAGGCTTGCCCGAGTCAGCGATTTCACGACCATGAGGTTACTACACGCAGTCGTAGGTCAGGCGGACGTCGTGCCACTCGGAAGCGGCTCCGCCGGCTCGTCGCCGACGATCACGCCGCCGCCGTGCCCCCAGGCGATGTACCGCCAGGACAGGTTGATCAGCGTCTGGATCCGGTTCCGGTACCCGAGCAGGTACAGCAGGTGCAGGCCGAGCCAGGCGAGCCACGCCAGGAACCCGGTGATCCGCAGGCCCCTGGCCAGCTGCACGACGGCGGAATTGCGGCCGATCGTCGCCATGATGCCCTTGTCGTGATACTTGAACGGCTCGGTCTGCTCGCCGCGCAGCAGCCGGATGATCTGCCGGGCGGCGTGCCTGCCTTCCTGCAGCGCGGGCTGCGCGAGCTGCGGTGACGGGTCGTCAGGCTCGATCGCGATGTCGCCGACGGCGAAGATCCGGTCGCTGCCCTTGACCCGCAGGTCGGGGCCGACGAGGATGCGGCCCGCGTGGCCCTGCGGAAGCCCCCAGCCCGCGGCCTCCTCCGGGGCGGCCACGCCGCCCGTCCACACAGTCAGGTCGCTGTGCAGGGACTGCCCGTCGCCGATGATGACCCGGTCCGGCGCCACCTCGTGGATCTGCGTGTTCAGCCTGATGTCCACACCGCGCTTGGCGAGCTGTTTCCTGGTGTACTCGCGCAGCTTCGGGTGGAACGGCATCAGCAGCGCGGGCGCCATCTCGATCAGCCGGACGTGCACCCGGGCCGGGTCGACGGAGGGGAACGTGGCGCGCAGCACGTCGGTGCGCAGCTCGCCGAGGGTGCCGGCCAGCTCCACCCCGGTGGCGCCGCCGCCCACCACGGTGATCGTGAGCTCCCTGCTGGTGTCGGGGGCCTCGTCCAGCCACTCGAAGCCGTTGATGATGTGGTCGCGGAGCACCTCCGCGTCGTTGCGGGTGTAGAGCCCGAACGTGTTCTCCACCGCGCCCTTGACGCCGAAGTAGTTCGCCAGCACCCCGGTGGCGATGATCAGGTAGTCGTAGCTGAGCTCGCGCCCGTCGGCCAGCTTGATCCGGCGGCCGCCGGTGTCGACGGCGGCGAGGTCGCCACGGGTGTAGCGGGCCCGCCGCGGCGTGGCGAAGCCGCCCACCGGGTAGGCGATGTCGCCAGGGTTCAGCCCGGCGGTCGCGACCTGGTACAGCAACGGCTGGAACGTGCTGTACAGGTTCTTGTCGATCATCGTGACCCGGACGCCCGCCTTGCGCAGGCCGTCCACGCAGGCCTGCCCGGCGAAGCCGGCGCCAACGATGATCGCGTGCGGCGCGTCAGCGGGCGCGTCTTTCATAGCGTCGTCAACCTCCCAGCAACTCCCCGGTTCAGGCTAACCCGGCCGCCCGGCGCTAACCCTCCCGGCCCCGGCGGGTCACACGTTCAGGGCGACGAGTTCCGGCTTGGCGCACAGCTGCACCGGCGCCGCGGTGGGTGTGGAGCTACCTGACGCGGCAGGGGCCGACGTGCCGGGCGACCCTGAGGCGGTGGCGGATGACGCGGTGTCCGCCGGCGTCGTCGTCGTGTTGCCCGCCGCGGCCACCTTCGCGCAGATCGCCACCACCACCGTCCGGCCCGACTCGTCGGCGCTGCCGCCCAGCCCGGACAGGTCGGAGAAGTAGTGCGGCCAGGGCAGTCCCGACGCGGTCCAGATCACTCGCGCGGCCGCCATGCCGTAGCCCCAGGCTTCGCCGCCCTGCCCGCTGTCCAGGCCGAGCGCCACCTTGCCGCGCACCACGTAGATGCCAGCGGAAGCGCCCGCCGTGGCACCGGGGACCGTGCCCCGCACTTTCCCGGTCAGCGGGTCGACGCCGGCCAGCGCGCCGCCTGCCACCGTCAGGTACACGAGCTGGGCGGCCGAGTCGGCGCCCTCGGGGACCGCGGCGGAGATCGACCACAGCATGCCGCCTGTCGAGCCGCTGTAGGCGGTCACCCCGGCGGCGGACGTGAACAGCACGACGCCGTCCGCGGCGAGCGCCAGTCTCCCTGAGAAGGAGTGGCCGGGGGGAGAGCGCAGGGTCCGTTCCGCGCCGGAGCCGAGGTTGATCACCCGCAGGCTGGTGACCGGGGCGGACCCGAGATACCCGCCCGCGGACTCGGCGACGTACAGGATGTCGCCGTCGGCGCGCCAGCTCTGGCCCGCGCCCGTCTTGCGCTGCCAGCGGACCTTGCCGGTGGCGTTGTCGTAGCTGATCACGCTGGCCGGGCCGACCACCACGGTGGTGGCCGCGGACGCCGCGACCGCCCCGCCGAACACCGCCGCGGGGTACTGCCTCAGCTCCGCTCCCGACGCGTCGTCGAGGGCGACCTCGGTGCGCGTCGCCCCATTGGGGGCGACGACCCCGGCGGTGACCACACCCGGCCAGGCGCGCACCGAACTGATCGCCGACCCGGCCGGCGCGTCGAGCGTGGCCTGCCAGAGCTGCGCGCCGTTGCTGAGCTGGTAACCCGTGACGGTCAGCCCGTCGCCCACCGCGGCGATGCCGCCGCCGACCGCGACGTAGGCCTGCCCCGACGCCGGCACGGTGCCGGTCGCGCCGGCGCCGATCGCCCAGTCGCCTTGCAGCGTAGCCGTCCACCGCTGGGCGCTGGCGGACTGCGCGCGGCAGCCGTGGCAGGCAGTCGGCTGCTGCCCTGACGCGGGGCCGGTCACCGGGAAGAACACCACGGCGAGCAGCACGGCGGCAAGCACGCCACGCGACACCCAGCCGGCCGGCAGCCGTCCGCGGCGCGCGCCTGGTCGCCGCCGGGCGCGCAGCGCCCGCCGCGTCCGTGCGCGAGCGTCCGGCGCACGGCGCGTGCTGGCGCCGGACGCCTGGGCCCGAGTCGAGCCCGCCACTTCGCGCTTCCGCTTCATCCCCTGCCGTTCTCTGGATGACCGGCATTAAGGGTAAAGCGGATTCCGCTGAATCAGATGACGTTTACCGTCGGCGTGGCGAAAACGGCGCTTCCAGCGCGCGGCGCCAGCCTGAACACCGATAGCGTTGGACCCAACACGAGGAGGTTTCTATGGCAGACCGCGCACCGCTTCCTTACGACTTCCTGCCGCCCGTCCCTTCGTTCACGGTGACAAGTGATGACGTCGCCGAGGGCCAGCAGATGGGCAACAACCAGGTGTACAACAGCTTCGGCATGACCGGCGAGAACATCTCGCCGCAGCTGTCCTGGTCCGGTTTCCCGGCGGAGACCAAGAGCTTCGCGGTGACGTGCTACGACCCGGACGCGCCCACCGGGGCCGGATTCTGGCACTGGCTTGCGATCGACATTCCGGCGACGGTGACGTCACTGCCCGCGGGCGCCGGCGCCGGCGACCTCAGCCTGCCGGCGGGCGCGTTCCACGTCAGGAACGACTACGGCACCAAGGACTTCGGCGGTGCCGCGCCGCCCCAGGGCGACCCGCCGCACCGGTACGTGTTCGCGGTGCACGCGGTCGACTCAGAGAAACTCGGCATCGACTCAGATGTCACGCCGGCGGTGGCCGGCTTCAACCTGCGCTTCCACACATTGGGACGCGGGCTGCTGATTCCCGTCTACGGGCACTGACCGGGTTCGTGCGCTGGCGCCTCAATCAGGGGCGTCAGCGCACCAACCAGCGCATGTGTCAGTTATCGGAGGCCGGGACGGCGCCGAGCGCCTCGGGATGCGTGCGACGGTAATGCTCGGTGAGCACCGTGCTCGCCTGGCCGGGGCGGTGAGCGAGAGTACGCTGGCAGATCTGGCAGCGGATTACGGGCAGGCGAGACACCGTTACGGGGAAACGCCTTGTGGCTTCGCGGGACATTTGCCTTCATAATGCCGGATGAGCCGGGATAATCGCGAGACCGGCTCCGGGATATTGTCGAAATAAATAATAGGCGACGCGGGTGGCCGCTCTTCAGCCGGCCTCTGCCGCCGAGTGTCAGTCGGGCCGCCCGGGGGTTATCGCGCCTGTTTCGTAGGCGAGAATGACCGCTTGCACCCGATCACGCAGGCCGAGTTTGGCCAGCAAATGGCCCACGTGCGTCTTGACGGTCGCCTCGCTCACCACCAGGTCGCTGGCGATCTCCGTGTTACTGCGGCCGCGCGCCACCAGCATGAGGATGTCCCGCTCGCGCGGGGTCAGCGACGCCAGCCGGGACGGCGACGGCGCCACCGCCGCCGGGCGGGCCGCGAACGCCTCGATCAGCCGCTTGGTCACCGACGGCGCGAGCAGCGCGTCCCCGGCCGCCGCCACCCGGATCGCGGCTACCAGGTCGGCGCGCGGCGCGTCCTTCAGCAGGAACCCGCTGGCGCCGGCGCGCAGCGCCTCGTACACGTAGTCGTCGAGGTCGAACGTCGTCAAGATCACCACCTTGGGCGCGTCCGCGCCCGAGGCGGCGATCCGCCTGGTCGCCTCAAGCCCGTCCATGACCGGCATCCGGACGTCCATGAGCACGACGTCAGGACGCTCGCTGGCCGCGAGCGCCACCGCCTCGGCGCCGTCGGCGGCCTCGCCCGCCACGGTGAACCCGGCGGCCTCGAGGATCACGCAGAAGCCGGCCCGCACCAGTTCCTGGTCGTCGGCGACAAGCACCCGCAGCGAAGCAGGGGGAGCAGATGTCACCCCACCCTTTTACCGCACCGCCCCCTTACCGCACAGGGAGCCTCGCCGTAACGGCAAAACCGCCGGCCGGGTCGGGACCGACCGTCAGCGACCCGCCGCAGGAAGCGACCCGTTCCGCGATACCGGCCAGGCCGTACCCGGGCCCGAGGCCGGCGCCGTCCAGCGTGTGCTCGCCGTCCGGCACGTCAGAAGCGCCGTGAGAAGGGCTTCGCGCCTTGCCGTCGCCGTCCGGCTGCCCGCCGTCCGGCTGCCCGCTGTCCGGCTGCCCGCTGTCCGACACCCGCACCGTCACCGCGGCGTCCTCATACGAGATCCGCACGGCCGCCAGCGAACCCGGCGCGTGCCGCAGCGTGTTCGTCAGCGCCTCCTGCACGATCCGGTAGGCGGTCAGGTCGATGCCCGCGGGCAGCGCGCCAGGATCGCCATCCACCATCAGGGTCACCGGCAGCCCCGCGGCGCGCACCGCGTCGAGCACCTCATCCAGGCGAGACAGTGAGGCTGCCGGAGTCAGCCCTTGCCGTTCTGAAAGATCCTTCCCGGCCGACTGAGACGGCCCGCGCAGCACCCCGAGCAGCCGGCGCAACTCCCCCATCGCCTGCCGGGCGGTCGACGCGATCAGGTCCGCGGACTTGGCCGCGGCCTCCGGGCGGTCCGGCAGCAGCGCGCCGGTCGCCTCCGCCTGCACGGCCATCAGGCTGACGTGGTGCGCGACCACGTCATGCAGCTCGCGGGCGATGCGGACCCGCTCGGTGACGGCGGCCGTCGCGGCCCGCGCTGCGACCGCGTCCAGCTCGGCCTCGGCCTGCTCGGCCCGCCGCGTGAGGGCGGTGAAGAACTGCCGCCGCGACCTGAAGATCGAGCCGATCATCCAGGCGGTGCCGAAGATGACGTACTGCTCGATCGCCGCGTACGGCAAGGGGTGCCCGGGCAGCGTCATCGCCCACGTGATACCGCACGCCGTGGCGACCAGCGTGCCCCAGCGCAGCCACCGCGTCTGGACCTGGTAGGCGACCGTGGCGAACGCGATGGCGTTCGCGATCGGCAGCGGCGCGTATCCGAAGTTGAGGATGTCGTAGGTGTTCCGCGGGATGCCGCAGCAGATCAGCACGAGCACGGGGTTCACCCGGCGGAAGGCCAGCGGCAGGCACTGCACGGACGCCAGGAACGCAGCCAGCCACACCGAGCCCGAAATCGCGGACTCCTGCCCCAGCACCGATAGCAGGTTGAGCACCGCGAGGCCGAGCGCGAGGGCGCTGTCCTGGACGATCTCGCGGCGCCGCGGTGACAGCGCCGAGTACCACGCCGCGGCCCTCGCCGCCAG
>Ga0335073_10002824_pt1 | contig 23879 bp, 24 predicted proteins | sample Lox_Sample_22_FD_207093 | JGI IMG/M metagenome (GOLD analysis project Ga0335073, IMG submission 207093) | Soil microbial communities from Loxahatchee National Wildlife Refuge, Florida, United States - Lox_Sample_2.2 | ecosystem: Environmental > Terrestrial > Soil > Wetlands | place: USA... | reverse complement strand
CCAGGTGTAGGCTCCCATCACCCGTCCGACCACGAGGTCGCCTTGCTTGAGCTTGGGCAGCTCGATGCCATCGCGGATCACATCGACGCTGTCGCATGTGGGACCGGCAAGCACCGAGGGATAGCTGGGGCCCGAGGCCGCGAGCACCTCGATCGGGTACTGCGTATGGTCGAACACTTGGCCGCTGTAGCTGCCGTACAGCCCATCGTCCAGGTAGTACCACCAGCGGCCGTCGCGCTCGGCCCGGCCCATCACCGATGCCACGGTGACCGCGCACGGAGCGGCGATGTAGCGGCCGGGCTCGGCGATCACGCGCACGCCCGGCTCGCGCACGCCCGGCTCGCGCACGCCCGGCTCGCGCGCGCCCAGCGCGTCGCGGATCGGCGCACAGAACTCCTCGATGGAGAGCACCGGCTTGGCAGCGGAGTAATCGACCGGAAACCCGCCGCCGATGTCGAGGATCGAGAGCGCATGGCCCGCAGCGCGGCCACGCCGTATCAGCTCGCGACAGACCTTGATCGCCTCGACGTGCATCTCCGGGCCCTTCGCCTGCGACCCGGCATGGAACGAAAGACCGTCGACCTGGATGCGCAGCTCCCGGGCAAGCGCCAGCAGCTCCTCGACCATTTCAGGATCGCAGCCGAACTTGCGCGACAGGTCGCAGAGCGCATCGGCGCTGCGGAACGCCAGCCGGATCAGCAGCGCCGCGCGATTCTTGAACTTGGCGAACTTGCGCAGCTCATCGGGATTGTCGACCACGAAGTGCCGGACCCCGAACGCGAGGGCGGTGCGAATGTCGCTGTCGCGCTTGATCGGGTGGGTATGGATGCAGCGCTCGGCCGCGACACCGAGGCGCCGCACGAGCTCCACCTCGCCATTCGTCGCAAGATCGAACGAGGCGCCCGCATCGCGCAGCGTCGCAACCACGGCGGCGTGCGGCAGGCACTTGACGGCGTAGAAGAGCTCCACCCCGGGCAATGCCGCCGCGAGCCTCTGGTACTGCGCGCGCACGCGCGATGCATCGATGATGAAGAGCGGCGCGCCGTAGCGCGCAACCAGCGACTCGATCGACTCGCGCGTAAAGGGATCCTGCGCCGGATCGAGCTCTTGCGCCGGATCGGCGCGCAACTTTCTGATTCCTGTGGTCTTGGGCACGTGTCAGCTCTCCGGGGCAGCGCCCCAAACCATGAGATCAGCCGGCGGAGATCTCGAGCGGATCCTCGCCGAGTCCGCCGCTCGCGCGCTGCAGGCGATCGAGGATCGCGGCCCAGCGCTCATCCTGCGGCAATTCCTGCACCAGGATTCGCACGCATTGGGCCCGATCCAGGGTACGCAGGTTATTGTAGAGATTGTGAGCGTACGCATCGGGCTTCTTGCCGGCGTTGATCCAGGTCATGTAGCGCCGGGTGTGCAGAGGCGGACGCATGGCGAGCACCGCGACCTTCTCCTCGCGCGCGAGAATCTCGCCGGCGCGACTCTCCAGGTCGTCCCAAGGCACGATCTCCAGGGGCGTCGACGGCGCGTAGTGCTGCACGCGATCGCCCGGCGCGCGCGGCGCTTCACCGCCCACCGTGAGCTCGCCCGCAACTTGCTGGATCTGGGAGCGGGTGATGAAGCCGGGACGCAGCAGCCGCACCTCGTTGTCGAGGCAGGAAACGATGGTCGACTCGAGCCCGATGGTGGCGTCACCCCCATCCAGCAGTACCTGCACGGCATCGCCCAGCTCATCGCGCACGTGCTCCGGCTTGGTCGGGCTCAAGCGTCCATAGCGGTTCGCGGAAGGCGCCGCGATGCCTCCGCCGAACGCAGTCAGCAGCTGTTGTGCCATGGGGTGGGAGGGAATTCGCACACCGATGCTGTCCTGGCCGCCGGTGACCACGTCATTGACGTTTTCCCCCTTGGGCAGGATCAGCGTCAGGGGTCCCGGCCAGAAGATGGCCGCGAGGCGCTCGGCGACCGGCGGCACGCTCGATACCCAGCGATGCAAGTAGCGCTGATTGTCCAGGTGCACGATCACCGGATGATTCTGCGGGCGGCCTTTGACCTCGAAGATTTTCCTCACCGCGGCGGGGTTCGAAGCGTTGGCGCCGAGCCCGTAGACCGTCTCGGTCGGAAACACGACCAGGCCGCCTTCACGCAATGTCTCGACGGCTTTTTCGATTTCAGTCTGGCTGGCTCTTACCACCAGCCCATGATATCAAATGACTCGCTGCATGAACTTGAGGTCCAGCCAGCGCCCGAACTTGAATCCGACCTCGTGGAAGTGACCCACCACTTTAAATCCCAGGCTTTCGTGAAGCGCGATGGACGTCACATTTTGCGCATCGATGCCCGCGATCATCACGTGCTTGCCGGCCCCCACCGCCGCATCCTTGAGCGCCAGCACCAGCGCCCGGCCGATGCCGCGACGCCGGGAATCGGCACGCACGTGCACGGTGTGCTCGACGCTGTGGCGGTAGCACGGCCACGCGCGAAAGTCGCCATAGGTCCCGAATCCCAGCACGCCCGACGCGTCGCTCGCGACCAGAATGGGAAAGCCCTGTCGCCGTTTGGCGTCGAACCAGACTTCACGGTCGGCCAGGGTAACCTCGGTATCCGAGTACACGGCCGTGGTGTTGCGAATCACCTCGTTGTAGATCGCCAGGATCTCGGGCAGCTGGCTGCGCTCGGCCGGCCCGATATCGAAGCGCCCGCTCACGGAGCGTGGGCCAGAGTGACGTCCGAATCGAGCGCCAGACGCCGCCAGCTGCCGTCGCTCTCGCGGTCGAGCTCGTAAGCCGGCCAGTAATGCTTGTCGAGCTTGAGCGTGATGACATCGGTCATGCCGTTCCAGCTGATGGTCTTGAGCCGCAGCGAGGCCCGGTCCGGCTTGCCGCGGACCGCCTTGATGAACTCGTCGAGGTCGGCGATGGGCTGCCCATCGACCTCGACGATGCGCCGGCCCGCGTACAGCCCGTAGTGAGTCGCCGGCGAGCCGTAGAAGAAGAACGAGACGAACACGCCCGTGGGAACGATGCCGCGCTGCGCCGCCAGGGCTCGATGCGGCGCCTGCAGCGTCGCTCCGGCCCAGATGACCACGCGGTCGACGTCGTGGCCGTTCAAGGCCACCGTGTTCATCTTGAGCGTCTTGGCGCCGCCGTCGCGCCACACCGTCACCTCCACCGAGGGCTGCTGCACCGCTCGCTCCACCTCACGGAACCGATTCAGCACCTTGCCGTCGATGGCGAGCAGCAGATCCCCGGGCTGGAGCTCGGCCGCGGCCGGTGTGCCGGCGACCAGTCGATCGATGCCCAGCACCTGGTGGCGCTGCGGGTCGTGCTCCTCGAGCCGCCGCACCCACTCGTCGGTGAGCCCGAGCTTCCTCGCGGAGGCGAGCGATTGCACGTTGAACTCCGCCTCGAACGAGTACAGCTGTCGCTGGTCGTCGACGACGTTGATCATCTCGGTCACCAGATCGGCCGGAATGCCGCGGTTCACCTGCTCGAGCTCGCGCGGCGTCTCGTAGGCGAAGCTCGACCACAAGGCCAGCACCTCGCCCTTCTCGTTCGCGAGCACGCCGTCGACGTCGGCCGGCGCATTGATGAGGTTGATGGCCTCCAGATTGCTGTCGCGGAAGCGCAGGGTCCGGGACAGGGGGAAAGCCACCGGATCGACGCTCGCGACCTGGGTGCGCTCCGATATGATCTTCGAGTCGCTGCGCTCGCCGACGACCCATACGTCATCGCCCGGACGCAGCTCGCGCGTGACCAGCGTGGCGGCGCGCACCGGGGTGTTGCCGATGAGCCGCGGGTCGTAGGACACGACGGCGAGGTTGTGCAAGGGGTGGATGAACTCCACTTTGCCGGGGACCTCGACGCTGCCGTTGAAGGTGATGCGCACATCGCCCATCGCGACCGGCACGGTGTTGCGGTCGATCACCACCAGTCCACGCTTGGTATCGACGATCACGCCGGTGCCGTGATAGTTCTTCTCGGTGACTCCCGATATCGAGTACGGCATGTCGAAGGTGATCATCACCAGCGAGGGCGCCAGGCGGTCGATGCGTGGATCGCCGGTCTTGGCGAATTCGGTCGAGGCGGGCTCGAGGGCCGGAGCCACCGGGCCGGCGGCGAGGCTCACGCACGGCCAGGTGCCGAGCGCATCGTCGCGCTTGCATTTGCGCGCCGGGAACCAGCGCCGGTCCATCCTGATCACCTTGAGCTGGGCGGTGCGCGGATCCTCGAGCGTGACGTAGCGCACCGTGGCGCGCGACCCGTCCGCCAGATCCGCGAGCGCCGCCTCGAAGTCGGCGAGGGTCTCCATCTTCTTGCCGTTGAAGGAGCTGATGAGCGCACCGTGCGGTATGCCGGCGCTGCCGAACACGTAGCCGGGGTTCGCGACGTACACGCCCTTGATGGGCAGATTGTAGTGCCGCGCCTGCTGATATGAGAGCGTGTGCACCACGGCCTCGCCGAACTCGATGTATTCATCGGCGGTGATTGCGCTCAGCGACTCGACCTCGAGGGCGTGCTTCAAGGTCGCGCTGCCGCGCTGGACCTCCACCTTTATTTCCTGTCCGACGCGATTGTCGAGCACGTCCTCGAGCGCGAAGAATTCGGGAACTGGTTTGCCGTCGATCGACACCAGGATGTCGCCGGGCGAGAGCACGCCGTCCGCCGCCGACCCCGGCTGCACCTCGTCCACCACCAGCATCCCGGTGAGCTTCGGGAAGGCACTGCGCATGCGCGCCTCGGTCTGCGCGCTCAAGCCGAGACGGCGCAGCTCATCGTAGGGCGTGTACTTGAACACGGTCTCGAGCGTGCCGCGCGGCACGGGCTTGCCCGCATCGATGAACTTGAGCGCTCGGGTCACCGCCGCGAGCGGCAAATAGAAGCTCGATGCGGCGCCGGTGGAGCCGCCGGCGTTGAGCGCGACCACCCGTCCCTCGATGTCGATGACCGGTGATCCGGAGGAGCCGCCGGAAGTGCCCGACGCCGCCTGGTAGTAAAAAGTATTGAAGTCGTTGTACTTGCCGTAGCCGTACTCGGGAGCCTCGCGATCGAGCCGCGCCAAGGTGCCCGCGAGGATCGAAAGCTGTTCGCCGGCATCGTTGCCGACCACGCGGATCTCGCGACCGATCACCGCGCCTGCAGGGTACAGAGGAAGCTCGGCCGGCTGGATGAAGCGCAGCTTGGCGGGGTCGTAATGATAGATCCCGAAATCATGCACCGGGTCGCGGTACACGGGATAAAGCTGAACTTCCTCGCGGTTCTGGAAGATTGCCTGCGCGGTCACCGGTCCGGGGGTCACGACATGGCGGTTGGTGAGGATCAACCCGCGTTTCGCGTCGATCACGAAGCCGGTCGCCTGTGCGGTCGTGTTCCATTCGGTATCGAAGGCGCGGGTCGAGTCGATCTGGATCGTCACCACGCCGGAGGCGATGCGGGAGAGGGTCTGGGCCCAGTTCTCCGCGGTGCCCAGCGTGCCGACTGGCGCCGGCACCACGGCCGCCGCGGGCGGGGGCGCCGCCAGCGAGCCCTCGGCGGCGGGAGCGGGGGCGGCGGGCGCTCGCGCGATCAATGTCAAGAGTGCGGCGAAGAGCAGCTTGCGATGCATGCGGTTCCTACGGTTAAAGTGACGTCAATGCCCGTGATCGGACAAGATCAGCAGCCACACGGTTCCTAGCACGGCGAAACTCAGCAAGACCGCCGCCGAGCCCATGTCCTTGGCCATCCCGGCGAGCGGATGCCGCTCGGTTCCGGCGCGGTCGACCACGGCTTCAACCGCGCTGTTCAGGATCTCGATGACCAGGATCTGCAGCATCGGATAGACGAGCAGCGCACGCTCGACGCCGGAATGCCCCAGCAGAAGACCCGCGGGAATTACCACCGAGGCGAGGCACACCTCCTGGCGGAACGCGGCTTCCTCGCGCCAGGCGTGCGTGAAGCCTTGGCGCGAATAGCTGAAAGCCCGCAGGATGCGCGTGATGCCGGTCGGTTTCTCTCGTTCAATCATTCAACGGCAGGTTTCCAGGCCAGATCGAGCTGCTTCACCGCCCGTACATCGTCCAGCCGCCGGACCGGCATTGTATGCGGTGCCGATCTCAGTTTCTCGGGCTCCTGTTGCATTTCCCGCCGAATTTGACTCATCGCGTCGCAAAAATTGTCGAGCTCCTCCTTGCTTTCGGTCTCGGTGGGCTCGATCAGCAGGCACTCGGGCACCAGCAGGGGAAAGTAGGTGGTCGGCGCGTGGATCCCCAGGTCGAGCAGCCGCTTGGCCACATCCATCGCGGTGATCTGGTAGCGCCGGTTCTCCTGCTTGAGGGTCAGGATGAACTCATGACTCGCGCGGCGCGTCGGATAGGCGGCCTCGTAACCGGCCTCGGTCAGGCGCTTCTGCAGGTAGTTCGCGTTGAGAGCCGCGAATTCCGCGACCCGCACCATGCCCTCGCGTCCCAGCATGCGCATGTAGATGTAGGCGCGCAAGTTGACGCCCGCGTTTCCCATGAATCCCGACAAGCGGCCGATCGACTGCGGCAGGTCGGACTCGTCGAGCCAGCCGTACACCCCGTCCTTCTTGGCCGCGATCGGCACGGGCAGATAGGGCAGCAAGCGCGGGCCCACGCCCACGGCTCCCGATCCCGGGCCGCCGCCACCGTGCGGTGTCGAGAAGGTCTTGTGCAGGTTGATGTGAATCACATCGAAGCCCATGTCGCCGGGCCGGACCTTGCCGAGGATCGCGTTCAGGTTGGCGCCGTCGTAATAGAGGAGACCTCCGGCCGCGTGCACCACGCGCGCCACCTCGACGATCTTGTGCTCGAACACGCCCAGCGTGGAAGGATTGGTGAGCATGATGCCGGCGGTCGCCGGCCCAACCGCGGCCTCGAGCGCCTCGAGATCGATGTCGCCGTGCTTGCCGCAGGGGATTTCCTTGACGCTGCAGCCGCACATCGCCGCGGTGGCCGGATTGGTTCCGTGGGCCGCCTGCGGCACGATGATCTCCGAGCGCGCCTCATCGCCGCGCGCGCGATGATAGGCACGGATCATGGCCACTCCGGCGAATTCGCCCTGCGCGCCCGCCATCGGGGTGAGGCTCACGCCCTGCATGCCGGTGATCTCCTTGAGCATCTCCTGCAGCTCGAACATGCAGGCGAGGAAGCCCTGCGGCTCGGGGCCGAGCGGGTGCCGGCTCAAGAACTCGGGCAGCATCGCGTAGCTGTTGCACGCCTTGGGGTTGTATTTCATGGTGCAGGAGCCCAAGGGATAGAAGTGCGAATCGATCGAGAAGTTGAGCTGCGACAGTCGTGTGTAATGGCGCACCGCCTGCAGCTCCGATACCTCGGGCAAGGCAGGCGGCGTTGCGCGGCGCAGGTGCGGCGGAATCTCGGGCGCGTGCGCGGCGGCGGCCGGCGGAAACTGGGTCGGCGCCCCCCGCCCAGGCTTGCCGAGCTCGAATATCAGCGGCTCTCGCAACTTGAGCTCAGCCATGAGCGGTCTCCCCCGCGCCTCGCAACCCCGGCTCGACCCGCTCGCGCGGGACCTCCAGCGCGAGCGCGCGCGCATAGGCATCGATATCGGCGTCGGTCTTGGTTTCGGTGGCGCACAAGAGGATCGAAGGTCCGAGCTCGGGGAAGCGCGCGCTGAGATCCAGCCCGCCCGCGATGCCTCGCTCGGCGAGCGCGTGCAGCACCGGCGCGGCCGGCCGATCGAGCGCAATGACCGCCTCGTGGAAGCGCGGCGAGTCGAACGCGGTGCGCACCCCGCCTATTCGCGTGAGCGCCGCGACCAGCTGCGCGGTGCGCTCGCGGCTCGCGCGCGCGACCCGCGCCAGGCCCTCGGGACCGAGCAGGGACATGTAGATCGTCGCCGCGGTCACCGCGAGGCCCTGGTTGGTGCAGATGTTGGAGGTCGCCTTGCTGCGCCGGATATGCTGCTCGCGCGCTTGCAGGGTGAGCGTGAATCCCGGGCGCCCCTCGCTGTCGAGCGTGCGGCCCACGATTCGGCCGGGCATCTGCCGCACGAATGCGAGGCGCGTCGCCATGAAGCCGAAATAGGGGCCGCCGCAGGCGAGCGGCACGCCCAGGGGTTGACCTTCGCCGCAGACAATGTCGGCGCCGCGCTTGGCCCCCGAGGCGCCGCCCCACTCGCCGGGCGGCTTGAGGATGGCGAGCGATGTGGGATTGACCACCGCGATCACCAGCATGTCGTTCGCATGTGCCCAGTCGGTCAGCCGGTCCACATCCTCCAGGTTGCCGAAGAAATTCGGCTGCGCTATCACCAGCGCCGCGACGTCCTTGCCCTGTGCCTCGAGCGCCTGCAGCGAAATCGTGCCGCTGCGCCGGTCATAGTCGGCGCTCGCGAAGCTGAGACGCTGGTTGTGGGTGATCGCTTGTGCGACCCGGGCGTAGGTGGGATTCACCGTTCGCGGCAGCAGGATGCGCCGCGAGGTCGCCGAGCGCTGCGAGCGCACCGCCATCAGGCAGGCTTCCGCGAGCGCCGAGGCGCCGTCGTAGAGCGATGCATTCGACGCTTCCATGCCGGTCAGCGCGCAGATCATGGATTGATACTCGTAGATGAGCTGCAGCGTCCCTTGGCTCGCCTCGGCCTGGTAGGGCGTGTAGGCCGAATAGAACTCGCCGCGCGTCGCGAGCGCCCAGACCGGCGCGGGTATGTGGTGCTCGTAGGCCCCGGCGCCCAGGAAATTGAGCAGCCGGCCGTCGTGCGCAGCACGCTCGGTGACGAGTCGCGCTACCTCCATCTCGGACAGCGCGGGCGGCACGCCGTCGAGCGGCTTCGCCCTGAGCGCGAGCGGGATCTCCTCGAACAGATCGTCGATGGTGCGCACGCCGATGGCGGCCAGCATCTGCGCGATATCGTCGGCGGTGTGCGGGATGAACGCCATGCGAGGCTCCTATTCTGCTTCCTTGAGGGACTGCGCATAGTCGCGCGCTGCGAGCAGGCCGCCGGCGCCCGCATCGAGGCGCACCCGCATCATCCAGCCGGCGCCGTAGGGATCGCTGTTCAAGAGCTCGGGTTTCTGCACCAGCTCCTCGTTGCGCGCGGTGACGCGGCCGGTGACCGGGCTGTAGACATCGGAAGCGGCCTTGACCGATTCGACCACCGCGCAGGCGGCGCCGGCCGTCAGCTGCGTGTCGAGCTGCGGAAGCTCGACGAATACCAGATCACCGAGTGCCTCCTGGGCATGATCGGTGATGCCGACCTCCACTTCGCCGCCGGGCAGCGACCGCACCCATTCATGACTCTTCGTGTACTGCAAATCGTCCGGTATGTTCTCGCTCACGCTGGTCTCCTTGGGCTCAAATCTCGATCAACGCCTTGCCGTTGCGCGCGAACGGCGGCCGCACGACACGGGCGGCGTGCGGCTTGCCGCGGATGTCGACCATGACCCGCTCGCCCGCGCCCGCGTGCACGCGCGCCAGCGCGATCGAGCGGTTCAAGGTCGGCGAAAAGGTGCCGCTCGTGACCTCGCCGATCTTGCGGTCCGCGGGCTGCCCGGCGGCGGCGGCGGCGGATTGCGCGGCGGCGCTCACCGCCTGATGACTGCGCAACACCCCGCGCTCCTCGAGCACCAGGCCCACCAGCATCTGTGCGGGGGCTGCGCGCACCCGGGTGAGCGCGCCGCGGCCGATGAAATCGCGATCCGCGGGCTGCCATGCGACCGTCCACTCAAGGCCCGACTCCAGGGGACTGTGGCTCTCGTCGAGATCGTTGCCGTACAAGCACATGCCGGCCTCGAGACGCAGCGTGTCGCGCGCCCCGAGTCCCGCCGGCGCGACCCCCTGGGCGACCAGCGCTTGCCAGGTCGCCACGGCATCCGCGGCGGGCAGCACGATCTCGAAGCCATCCTCCCCCGTGTAGCCGGTGCGCGCCAGAAACCAGGCATCGATCGCGGCGGCCGAGAAGCGCGGGATGCCGAGCGCCGTGGCGCGATGCGCGGGGGAAAGGAGCGCGCCGGTCTTGACGCGCGCGTTCGGACCCTGAACGGCGAGAATCGCGAGGTCGGTGCGCTCGCGCACGGAGACGCCGAAAGGGGCCGCATGCTGCTCGATCCAGGCGATGTCCTTGCGGCGCGTGCCCGCGTTGACCACGAGCCTGAACCAGGTTTCGCTGATGAAGTAGGTGATCAGATCGTCGATCACGCCGCCGGCCGGCAGCAGCATGCAGGAATACAGGGCGCGCCCGGGGGTCGTCAGTTTGCCGACATCGTTCGCGAGCAGGCGCCGCAGAAACTCCCGTACCCGGGGTCCCGACAGATCGAGCGCGCACATGTGCGATACATCGAAGATGCCGGCATCGCGGCGCACCGCGCGATGCTCCTCGAGCTGCGAGCCGTACTGCAACGGCATGTCCCAGCCGCCGAAGTCGATGATCTTGGCGCCGGAAGCCACATGAACGTCGTGCAGAGGAGTCTTCAGGCCCATCGCAACCTCGCTGCGAACAGTGACGGAGGAACCGCCGGCACACCGAGCGTGCCGCGGTCCCTCTGTCTCTTGGACCTGAGAGATCGAGCGCGCCGCCGGCGCGCTGCTCCCCTTCGGTGGGCCGGCGCCGTTGCCGGTGCGGCCGCTCTCCAGAGATCGCCAGAGACTGTAGTACGTGAGCCTGAGCGTTTCCGGACCGGTTGCGCCTTCGGCGGCCCCCGCAGGTGCGAGGACGCTCTCCACACAGCTCTTATCGCGATGCGCGCATGATACACGATCCGCTCGCGGCCGAGCTTTTCCGCCCCTCCCGGCCCGCTCGCCGCCTTCAACCGCCCGATTTCTTGGCGGACCAGCCGAGCTTGACGAGCGCGGCGACGATGCTGTCGCGGTGATCGCCCTGAATCTCGATCACACCCTCGCGCACGGTGCCCCCGGAGCCGCAGCGCTTCTTGAGATCGCCTGCAAGCGCCTCGATCTCGGACGCCGAGAGCGGCAGCCCGGTGATCACGGTGACGCCCTTGCCGGCGCGGCCCTTGGTCTCGCGTCCCACGCGCACCGCGCTCGGACGCGCGGCCCCCGGCGCTCCCGTGGGGCACACGCACTCCCGCACTGCACGGCGGCAATTCGGGCACAGGGTGGCGGCAGGCCCGCGGGCTTTCATGGGCGCATTATGCCGATCATTGCGCCGCCATGTGATGCGCCGCGTGCGGCAGGGTAGAATAGACCCCATGATTTCACGCAGAAAATCCCTAGGGGTCAAGATCGGCTCGGTGTCGCTCGGCGGCGGCGCCCCGATCGTGGTGCAGTCGATGACCAACACCGACACCGCCGATGTCGAAGGTACGGTCGCGCAAGTGAAGGCGCTCGCGCGGGCGGGTTCCGAGCTGGTACGAGTCACGGTCAACAACGACGAGGCCGCCGCCGCGGTGCCGCGGATTCGCGAGCGGCTCGATGCCCAGGGCATCGACACACCGCTGGTCGGCGATTTTCACTTCAATGGACACAAGCTTCTCAAGGCCCATCCGGACTGCGCGCGCGCGCTCGCGAAGCTCAGGATCAATCCCGGAAACGTCGGCCGCGGCTCGAAGCGCGACCCGCAGTTCGCCGAGATGATCGAGACGGCGTGCCGCTACGAGAAGCCGGTGCGCATCGGCGTCAACTGGGGCAGCCTCGATCAGGATCTGCTCACGCGCATGATGGACGAGAACTCGAAACAGGCTGCGCCGCTCCCGGCCCTGGATGTCATGCGCGAGGCCATCGTCGTGTCCGCGCTGGACAGCGCCAAGCGGGCGGAAAGCCTGGGAATGGCGCAGGACCGCATCGTCATCAGCGCGAAGGTGAGCGGCGTGCAGGATCTCATCTCCGTCTACCGCAACCTCGCGGCGCGCTGCCGCTATCCACTGCACCTCGGGCTCACGGAAGCGGGCATGGGCTCGAAGGGCATCGTCGCCTCGACCGCCGGGATCGGCGTGCTCCTGCAGGAAGGGATCGGCGACACCATCCGCGTCTCCTTGACGCCGGAGCCGGGCGGGGACCGCACGCAGGAGGTGATCGTCGCCCAGGAGATCCTGCAGACCATGGGGCTGCGCTCGTTCATCCCGATGGTGGTCGCCTGCCCCGGCTGCGGCCGCACCACGAGCACCTATTTCCAGGAGCTCGCGCAGAAGATCCAGAGCCACATCCGCCATCGCATGCCCGAGTGGCGCAAGCGGCATCAGGGCGTCGAGGACATGACGGTGGCGGTGATGGGCTGCGTCGTCAACGGTCCCGGCGAGAGCAAGCATGCCAACATCGGCATCAGCTTGCCCGGAACGGGAGAGCATCCGGTGGCGCCGGTCTACGAGGATGGCGAGAAGACCGTGACCCTCAAGGGCGAGCGCATCGCCGAGGAGTTCCAGGAGCTGGTCGAGCGCTACATCGAGCGCACCTACGCGAGGCACGCGTGAGCGGACTCGCGGTCAAGCACTGCAAGCCCTGCGAGGGCGGCGTGCCGCCGTTGACCGAGGCCCAGGCCTCGGCGCTGCGCGCCGAGCTGCACGCGGACTGGACGCTCGGCCCGGGGGCGAGGAGCCTCAAGCGCGCGCTCAAATTCAGGGACTTCTATCGCACCATGAGCTTCGTGAACGCGCTCGCCCACGTCGCAAACATCGAGGATCATCACCCCGATCTCGAAGTCGGTTACAACTACTGCAACGTCACCTACTCGACCCACTCCATCGGCGGCCTGTCGGAAAACGACTTCATCTGCGCGGCGAAGATCGATCGGCTGTGAAGCGGGCCTCGTGCTCGATGAATGCGGGCACATCGCCCGCGAGACCCAGCGCGCGCCGCGCCAGCTGCCGCTTCACGAATGCGAGCTTGTCGACCGCCGTCAAACCGTAGGCCCGCAGCCGCATCATCGCCGTGCTCGGGCTCGCGAACAGCCGCTCCAGCCCGTCCATGGCGGTCGCCGTCAACAAGTTCTCGCTCTTGCGGCGGCGCTCGTAGCGGCGCAGCGTACGAAAGTCGCCCAGTGGGTCGGCCGCGCCGGCATCGCGCGGTGAGGCCGCCGCGCGCGGACCGCCCGGCGAGCCCCCGCCCAGCTCCTCGGCGAGCACCGCGCAGTCGATGAGCCCCAGGTTGAGCCCCTGCCCTGCCAATGGATGGATGGCATGCGCCGCATCCCCGACCAGTACCGCCCTCGGTCGCGCATACTCGAGGGCGTATTGCAGCTTGAGCGGATAGCTCGCGACCGCGCTGGCGAGCTCGACATCGCCCAGAGCTCGATCGCTCGCCGCGCTGAGTGCGGCACCGAAGGCCTGCGCATCGAGCGCGCGCAAACGCACGGCTTGCGGGCGCGCGACGCTCCACACGATCGAGCAGCGGCCATCGGGCAGCGGCAAGAAAGCGAGCGGCCCGGTGGTGAGGAAGCGCTGCCAGGCGGTGGCATCATGGGGTTTGCCGGTGCGCACGTGGGCGACCAGCGCATCCTGGTGGTAACCATGCCCCGCGGTCTCGATGCCGAGCAGCTCGCGGGTTCTCGACCCCGCGCCGTCGGCCGCGATGAGCAATCCGCCCGCAAGCTCACGCCCATCGGCGAGGCCGACGCGAGCCGAGGAGCCGTCGCTCGATGCCGCGCGCACGGTTCCGTCGATGGCGACGGCGCCGGCGGCGCTCGCCGCGCGCCGGCAAGCCTCGTGCAATGCCCGCCCATCGACGATGAAACCCAGGTTCGGTTCGCCGATATCGGCGCAGTCGAACGTGAGCGAGCCCATGCCTGCGGGTGCGCCGCTCGCGTCCCACACGCACATGCGCTCGTAGGCGAACACACGGTCGCGCGGCAACAGAGACCATGCTCCGCAGGACTCGAGCACTCGCTGCGCGGCGCGTCCGAGCGCGAACACGCGCAGGTCCCAATCGGGCTCGGCGGGGTCCGGGCTCGCAGCATCCGCGCGCTCCCCGATCAACGCCACTCTCCTCGGGCTGGCGTGTCCGCGTGCCAGAAGCAGCGCCGCCAGGGCCGATCCGACCGCGCCCGCGCCCACGATGAGCACATCGAACTCGCGGCTCATCGGCCGGCGCTCGAATCCGGTGGCGCGGGCGCGAGCGGAACGCCGCGCGCGAGCCTCGGTATGCGCCCCGCCGCTCCCACGGACAGCGAGGAGAGCGCCGCCTTGGCTTGAGGCAGAAGATCGAACAGCAGCAATCCCAGATCGCGCGCGGCTCGCACGGGCAAAAGCGGATTCGCGAACAGCCGCACCAACAGGTCGGTGAAGTGAATGATCTCGCGCCGATCCCCGGCGCGCCACACATCGTAAGCGGCCGACAGCTGCTCGAGATCCGCGCGGTTCAGGGCGACCAGCTCCGCCAGGCTCGCCACGTCGCGCAGTCCGAGATTGAACCCCATGCCGGCGATCGGATGCAGACCCTGCGCGGCGTTGCCGACGATGATGCAGCGCCCCGCGCTCGTGCGCTGCGCGCGGGTCAGGGACAAGGGATAGGCGACACGCCGGCCGACCTTGAGGAAGCGTCCCAGCCGGAAGCCGAAGCGCCGCTGCAACTCCTCGAGGAACTCCTCATCCGTCCATCCCATCGCTGCCTCGGCCCGCGCATGGCTCAAGGTCAGCACCAGCGTCATGCGGCCGTCGGCAAGAGGCAGCAGCGCGAGCGGCCCTTCCGAGGTGAATCGCTCGTAGGCGACGTGATCATGGAACTTGCGTGGCAAGACCGTGGTGATGAGCGCGGTCTGCCCGTAATCGCGCACCTCCGCGGCGACACCGAATGCGCTGCGCACCGTGGAGGCGGCACCGTCCGCGGCGACCACGAGACGGGCGCGCAGGCACACGCGTGCGCCTTGCTGCGGCAGCACCTCGAGGTCTACCCCGTGCTCGTCGGGCGCGATCGCCGCGACCTGCGCGGGGGAGAGCACGGTGAGATCCTCGCGCCCGCCGAGCCGCGCCCACAAGGCCGCGCCGAGCGCGCGATTCGGAACCACGTAGCCGAGCGCTGCCAGCCCCTGCTCGCGCGCATCGATGCGCGCGAAGCCGAAGTGCCCGCGGTCCGACACATGGATCCTGGCAATGGGAGTCGCCGCGCGAGCGATGTCCGGCCACAGGCCGAGCGTTTCGAGGATCCGGCGGCTGCCGTTCGACAGCGCGGTGGTGCGCTCATCGAAGCTCGGCTGACCGGCGGCGCCATAGGGCACCGCCTCGATCAGCGCCGTTCGGACCTTGAGCCCTGCGAGCGCCACCGCAAGGCTCGCGCCGACCATGCCGCCGCCCGCGATGGCGATATCGAAGGGGGCGGCGCGCTCGACGCTCATGCGCCGAGCACCGCGCGCTCGACGGCCTCCGCGGTTTTCTCGAGGCTCGCGGTCAGCACTTCGGGCTCGCCCTGCGTCACCAGCAGATCATCCTCGATGCGCACACCGATATTCCAGAACTCCTTGGGCACGCGCGCCGCAGGGCGGATATAGACCCCGGGCTCCACCGTGAGCGCCATGCCCGCCTCGAGCACGCGCCACTCCCCGCCGACCTTGTAGTCCCCGACGTCGTGCACATCGAGGCCCAGCCAGTGGCCGGTGCGGTGATTGAAGAACGGCAGATAGGCCTGCTCCTTGATGAGGCGTGGAACCGCGCCTTTCAGTATTCCGAGCTTCACCAGCCCGTGCGTGATGGCGCGCACCGCGGCCTCGTGCGGTTGGTTCCAGTGATTGCCGGGCCGAACCCGGTCGATCGCGGCGAGCTGAGCCTCGAGCACCACTTCATAGACCGCGCGCTGTGCCGGGGTGAAGCGGCCGCTCACCGGAAAGGTGCGAGTGACGTCGGAGGCGTAGTAATCGTGTTCGCAACCGGCGTCGAGCAGCAGCAAGTCGCCCTCGCACAGCCGCCGATCGTTGTCGCGGTAATGCATGACGCACGCACTGGAGCCGCCCGCGACGATCGGGTGGTAGGAGATGTCGGCATTGTGCGATCGAAATTCGTGCACAACCTCGGCCATGACCTCGTATTCCATGCGGCCCGGACGCGCGAACCGCATCGCGCGCCGGTGCGCGCCGACGGCAATCTGCGCGGCGCGCTTGAGACGCGCCTGCTCGGCTCGGCTCTTGTAGAGGCGCATGTCGTCGAGCAGGTGGCTCAGCGCGACGAACTCCTGAGGCGCCCCCGAGCTCTGGCGCGCGTGCACCCGCATGCCGTTCACCCAGCCGAGCATGCGCGGATCGAACTCGACGTGGCTTCCCATCGCGTAGAAGATGCGCGATCGCTGCTCCATGAGACCCGGCAGGATCTCGTCGATGTCGGCGATGGGAAATGCGTCGTCGGCCCCGTAGCGCTCGACCGCCCCGTCGGTGCCCGCCCAGGCGCCGTCCCAGGACTCGCGCAGGGCGTCGTGCTCGCGCACGAACAGCAGATACTCGGCGTGAGGTCGGCCGGGCACGAGCACCGCGACCGCATCGGGCTCGGGAAAGCCGCTCAGATAGTAGAACTGACTGTCCTGCCGATAGGCATATTCGACGTCGCCGTTGCGCTGACGGATGGGCGCGGCCGGCAACACCGCGATCGCATCCTTGCCGATCATGCGCATGAACTGGCGGCGGCGACGCGCGAACTCCTTGCGATCCATGCCTACGGAGGGGTCAGTGCAGCCGTGGCGCGGGGACCGCCGGATACACCTGCTGGCGCAGCGGCAGGAGTTCCTCGAATACCACCTGGGCGGCCACACGGATGAATTCGACCAGCTCGGCATAGGCCTGCTCGTTCGATTCATCCCCATCCGAGCCGTCGCCGGACGCGCGCGAAATCTCGGTGAAGTCGCGCACGATTTCCCCGACATCGCCCTTGAGAGCGTCCAGATCGGAGAGCTGGCCGGCACCGAGGCCGTACAGGAATCCGGTGCACCATAATCCGAGAGCGTTCGCTCGGCCGTTCAGCGGCTGCGCGTCGTCGGGAAGCAGGGGCTCGAACTCCATGCCCTGCTCGCCGAACGATGCGGCGGTCGCCGCGAACACACGCTCGAGCATCGCCGACGATTCCTCCGACAGCGCGGCGCCGTCCGGCAATATTTCGTTAACCCAATCCTGCATCTTGTAGGGAGAGGTCGAGCACAGCGCGCCGCACAACGAGCCATGCGCCTCGGCCGCATCCGCGAGGCTGCCCGCGGCGGCCAGCACGTCCTCGAAATCCTTGAATCGAATGTCCGCCATCATGATGCGCCATGATAGCGCTTCGCGCGCGGCGTGACTCGCCGATGTCGACCTTTGCATTGCGCAATTGCCCGCTCTATATTGGAGGTCTATGAACGACGGCAACCCCAAATCCGCAATCGAGCTCGAGCTCAAGCGCCTGGAAAAGCGGCTCGAGGACCTGATCGTCACCGTGGCCCAGATCAAGGAAGAAAACCGCGCGCTGCGGCAGCGTCAGGATACCCTCACCGCGGAGCGCGCGAGCTTGCTGCAGAAGAACGAGCAGGTGCGCGCGCGCGTCGAGGCGATGATCGGCCGTCTGAAATCGATGGAGCAAGCATGAGCGACAACCAAGCCCGCGTCAGCGTGCGCATCCTCGAGAAGGAATATCACATCACCTGCCCGATCGAGGAGCGCTCCGATCTGCTCGACTCGGCCGAATATCTCAATTCGAAGATGCGGGAGATCCGCGACAGCGGCAAGGTGGTGGGCCTCGATCGCATCGCCGTCATCGCCGCTCTCAACATGGCGAATGAGCTGCTTCGATTCCGCAATCGTGACTCCCATCTCGATTCGGATGTCGGCGGGCGCTTGCGTATCCTGCGTGAGCGGGTAGAGTCAGCGTTGGAGAAGGGCCGACAGCTCGAGCTGTAGAACCGCCCGGCCTCGGCCGCCCTCCTCCAGGTTTGAGTTTTGGCGCCGCCTGCGGTGTTCGATGCGGATCGGGTTACCTCCTGACCCTAATTTGTAAACCCCAGGGGCCATTGCTTGCTGGCAGCATTGTGCAAGTCCGCCTCGAGCGGAAAGCCTTAAGTGTCGGCAGTTAGCCCCACCTGTTGCTCAGGTCGGGAGCAACGGTCCAAAACGGCACATGCGGGTGGCGCCATCCATTTAATGCTCGATAACGACCAGATGAAGGGCAAACTGCGCATGCAATTGCGCAAGGCCAGACGCAGCTTGCGCTCGGCCGACCATGCCGCGCGTTCCAGGTTGGCCGCCTCTTGCATCGCGCGCCTGGCGCCGGTCAAGTCGGGCTCCCGGATCGCGGTCTATCTTCCGTTCGATGGAGAAACCGACCCAAGGGTGCTCACCAGCGCGGCGCGGCGGCGGCGCGTGCACGTGTACGTGCCGGTGGTCGCGAGCATGCGTCATCGCCGCCTGTCCTTCCGTCCGCTCACCCGCAATACGCGCCGCGGCGCGTTCGGCATCCTGGTTCCGCACGGCGCAGCGCATCGCGACGCAGTCGGCCCGCGCTGGCTCGATCTCATCGTCGTTCCCCTGGTGGGGGTGGATCGCCGGGGGTGCAGACTGGGGATGGGCGGCGGCTTCTATGATCGTGCGCTCGAGTGGCGACGGCACCGGCGCCACTGGCTCGGTCCGCGGCTCGTCGGCCTCGCCTTCGACTGTCAGCGCGTCGACTCCGTCTATCCGCAGCGCCATGACGTGCGCCTGGATGCCCTGGCCACGGAGTCGGGTATCGAGATCTTCCCCCGGAGCGAACCATGAATCACTGGCTGCTCAAATCGGAACCGGACTCATTCAGCATCGAGGACCTCGCCGCCAAGCCCAAGCAGACCACGGCGTGGGACGGAGTGCGGAACTATCAGGCGCGCAACATGCTGCGGGACTCCATGAAGAAGGGCGACACCGCCTTCTTCTACTATTCGAGCTGCGCGGTGCCGGGAATCGCAGGCATCGTGCGCGTGGTCAAGGAAGGCTATCCGGACAAGACCGCTTTCGATCCCAAGGATGATCACTACGATCCCGAGAGCCGCGCGAGCGATCCGCGCTGGTTCGTGGTCGACGTCAAACTGGTGCGCAAGCTCAAGCGCATCATCACGCTCGATGAGCTGCGACGGCACGCGCGCGCTGAGCTTTCCGACATGCGCTTGCTCCAGCGGGGCAATCGTCTGTCGGTCACTCCGGTATCCAAGATGGAGTGGGACTTCATCCTCGCGCTCGAGTGAGCTCGCTCACATCGCTACCACATCTCGAGGGTCAATGGCCATGTATCGCTTGTAAATTAATTATTCGTGTATATACTCGGTCCCCGGACTAACCCGACTACGGAGTTTCAACATGGCAGCGAAAGCGAAGAAGGCGAAGAAGAAGGCAGCTAAGAAAAAGGCCGCTAAGAAGAAATAAGCCTTCGTAACTAAACAACTGTGCCCGCGTAAGCGGGCACAGTTGTTTTGGGAGCCGGCAAAATTCTCTCGCCCACCGAAAAGAAGCGACGCGCCGCCGAGGCGGCGATCTCCCACGTCAAGGACGGCATGCTGTTGGGCATAGGCACGGGCAGCACGGTACGCGAATTCATCGAAGTGCTGAAAGACCGGAGAATCCAGCTCGAAGCCGCGGTGTCGAGCTCACGACAGACCTCCGAGCGGCTCAAGGCGCTGGGCATTCCCGAGATCGATCTCAATACCGCCGGAGATCTCGAGCTCTACATCGACGGCGCCGACGAGGCCGACCGGCGCGGCCATCTCATCAAGGGCGGCGGAGGCGCGCTGACCCGCGAGAAGATCATCGCCGCCGCCTCCAAGCGCTTCGTCTGCATCATCGATGACGGCAAACTGGTCGACAGGCTCGGCACCTTCCCTCTGCCGGTGGAGGTCATACCCATGGCGCGCTCCTACGTCGCGCGACAACTCGTGAGGCTGGGCGGACAGCCGGTCTGGCGGGAGGGTGTCGTGACCGACAACGGCAACGTCATCCTGGACGTCCATCGACTGGCGATCGACAACCCGCTCGACATGGAGGATGCCGTCGGCCGGATCGCGGGGGTGGTCACCGTCGGCCTGTTCGCGCGCCGCGGCGCCGATGTCTTGCTGATCGCCGGAGACGCAGGGGTGAGCACGCTCACGCCGTGACGCGGCTCGGTGACCCGGCGCGGCGCCTGGTCCGGCTTCAGATCTCCAGTCGGGTGCCGATCTCGACGACGCGTCCGGACGGCAGGCCGTAGTAATCCGCGATCACCTGCGCGCTGCGCGCCATCTGCATGAATGCCCGGCGCCGCAGCGGCGGCAGGTCCGAGCGCTGGCCCGGCAGGAGCTCTTCGCGGCTCAGGAAATAGGTGGTGCGCTCGGGCTCGTAACGCACACCATGAGCTTCCGCCGCGCGTAGGATTTCCATGATGTTCGCCTTCTCCATGAAGCCGACGTGCGCCACCACCCGCACGATGCCCTCGCATACCGTGGTCACCGTCAAGCGCTTCGCCTCCGGCACACGCGGCTCCTCGCGGGTTACGATGGTGAGCAGCACGACCTGCTCGTGAATGACGCGATTGAACTTGATGTTGTTGAGCAGCGCTCGCGGGATGCCCGAGGCCTTGGCGTCCATGAAGATCGCGGTGCCAGGCACGCGCACCGGCGGGTCACGCTTCAGGTCGATCAAGAAATCGCGCACCGGCTTCTGCTCGCGCAGCAACCTCGACATCACCGAGGCCCTGCCGCGGGCCCAGGTCTGCATGAGCCAGTAGATGATGAACCCGGAGCTGAGGGGCAGCCAGCCGCCATCCTCGAGCTTGGTCAGGTTGGCAAGCAGGAAGGCGAGGTCGATGATGAACAGCAACGACAAGCCGGCGCGCAGCCAGCGGCTCTTCTCTCCGGTGCGCGACTTGATGAGACTCAGAGTCAGCGGCGTCACGATGGTCATCGCGCCGGAGACCGCAAGGCCGTAGGCGCCCGCGAGCGCCGCGGAGCTGCCGAACCCCAGCACCAGGCCGAGCGTCGCCACCATCAAGATGAAGTTCATGGTGGGCACGTAGATCTGCCCGGCATACTCGGCCGAGGAATGCTCGACACGCAGGCGGGGAAACAACCCCAGGCTCACCGCTTGCGTGGTCACCGAGAACACACCGGAGATGACGGCCTGCGAAGCGATCACCGTCGCCGCCGTCGCGATCGCAACCATCGGCAGCTGCGACCAGTCCGGCGCCATGATGAAGAACGGATTGGAGATGGCCTTGGGGTTTTCGATGAGCAGCGCGCCCTGCCCGAAATAGTTGAGCACCAGGGCCGGCATGACCACCGAGACCCAGCTCAGGCGAATCGGCGCCTTGCCGAAATGTCCCATGTCGGCATACAGCGCCTCGCCGCCGGTCACGGTGAGGAACACGCCGGCGAGCACCGCCAGGGCGGCGATCTGATGCTGCGTGATCAGGCGGATCGCGAACGTCGGATCGAGCGCCACCAGCACCTTGGGCTCGCGCACGATCCAGCTCACCCCGAGCACCGCCAGGATCGCGAACCATCCGAGCATCACCGGGCCGAATACTCGGCCGACCGAGCCGGTGCCATGGCGCTGGATCACGAACAGTCCGACGAGCACGGCGACCGTGATCGGCAAGACCGGGATCTGCGCATCCGGGGCGGCGACGTGCAGCCCCTCGACGGCGCTCAACACCGAGATTGCGGGCGTGATGGCTCCATCCGAGAAGAACAGCGCCGCGCCCAGGATACCGAGCATTCCATAGAGCGCCTTGCGCGGGCTCTCGCGCTCGGTATTGACCACGAGCGCCGTGAGCGCCAGCACACCGCCTTCGCCCTTGTTGTCGGCATTCAGGACCACCGCGACGTACTTGAGAAGGATCACGAGCACCAGCGTCCAGAAAATGAGCGACAGCACGCCGTACACGTGCTGCGGGGTCACTTCGATATTGGGGCCGGTGAAGCAGGCGGACATGGCATAGAGAGGGCTCGTTCCGATGTCGCCGTACACCACGCCAAGCGCGGCCAGGGCGAGCGGCATGAGGCCCGAATTGCGATCCCGCGACATGGCTTGAAGGTTAGGACCTGCGGCTGCTTGGCTCGAGAGAAGGGCCCACCGGGAGTGGGCCCCTTGAATTGGCTGGGGGACTAGGATTCGAACCTAGGTAAACGGTGTCAGAGACCGTTGTCCTACCGCTAGACGATCCCCCAATACCGTACGATCGTATACCGGAAGACGGAAGCCATCCAAAAGACGATCAACGTTTGGAGAACTGCGTCCCGCGACGCGCCTTGCGGCGACCGACCTTCTTGCGCTCGACTTCGCGCGCATCGCGCGTCACGAAACCCGCCTTGCGCAGCGGCGAGCGCAGCGTCTCGTCATAGGACATCAGGGCGCGCGTGATGCCGTGGCGGATAGCGCCCGCCTGCCCGGTGATACCCCCGCCCTCCACGTGAGCCTGAACGTCGAACTTACCCTCGAGCTGTACCGAGCCGAAGGGCTGCTGCACGATCATGCGACCGGTCTCGCGGCCGAAAAACTCCTCCAGGGTGCGTCCGTTGATGGTGACCTTGCCGGTACCCTTCGATAGGTAGACGCGCGCGCTCGAGGTCTTGCGGCGGCCGGTACCGTAGAACGTCTTGACGGAGCTTTGTGCCATTTGCGTGATTCCTGATTAGAACACCAGCGCCTTCGGCTGCTGTGCTTGATGGGGGTGGGAGCTGCCGCCGAACACGTGCAGCTTCTTGTACATGCGCCGGCCCAGGGGACCTTTGGGCAGCATGCCCTTCACCGCGATCTCGACCGCGCGCTCCGGGTGTTCCTTGAGGAGCTTGCCCAGGTGGATGCTCCTGAGGTTGCCGACATAGCCGGTGTGCTGGTGATACCACTTGTCGGTGAGCTTGGCGCCCGTGACGCGCACCGTGCCCGCGTTGATGACGACGATATGGTCGCCCAGGTCCTGATGGGGCGCGTAGCTGGGCTTGTGCTTGCCCTTCAAGCGGTGCGCGATCTGCGAGGCCAGGCGGCCCAGGGTTTGGTTCGCTGCATCGACCACGTACCAGTCGCCGCGGCTTTGTTCAGGCTTGGAAAATACGGTTTGCATGGGATACTCGACGAATGTCCGGCCCGGAATGAAAGGCGCGAAAGTCTACAGAAATGAAGCGCCTATGGCCAGCCCGGCGTGGCGGGCCCGGGCATTCATAATATGCTGCAAGCCTCTATATTATAATGAGTCATGGGCGAGCGAGCGCTGACCTTGGCCGACCGGGTGCTCGGCGAAATCGATAAAGCAATCAACGTGTTATGTGCGACGCCGCATGCGCGCCGGGCATCCCCGCCGGCACCGCCCGACCGCTCCGCGCTGGGCGAGCTCGAGCGGCGCGAAGCAGCACGGCTGATGCGGGTCAATCATGCCGGGGAGGTCGCGGCCCAGGCGCTCTACCGCGGCCAGGCATTGAGCGCCCGCGACGGCGGCACGGCGCGCGCCATGCGCCAGGCGGCGGAGGAGGAGATGGATCATCTCGCCTGGTGCAACCAGCGGCTGGTCGAGTTGAGCGGCCGCACCAGCGTGTTGAACCCGATCTGGTATGCCGGCTCTTTTCTGATCGGATCCCTGGCGGGGGTGCTGGGCGACTCGACCAGCCTCGGGTTCATTCGCGAGACCGAGCGGCAGGTCGAGTCGCATCTTCGCTCCCATCTCGAGCGCCTGCCGGCAGACGATCAGCGCAGCCGCGCAATTCTCGAGCAGATGACCCACGACGAGATACAGCACGGCGCCAACGCCGCGGCGCTCGGCGGCAAGGAATTGCCGCTTTGGTTGCGGGGCGCGATGCATCTCACCTCCAGGCTCATGACCAAGGGCTCGTATTGGCTCTAGGATGCCCGCCGCGTCGCGCGGCGGCTCTTGCAGCGGATGTGGGCCGGCATTTTCGTGTGCGGAAGTCGCTTGCGATTCCGGGACTTATGTAATAAAAGGTGCGCCAGTGCGGGCGTTTTCACGACCTTCAGAGAATCGGGAGAGACCATGGAAGAAGTGGCAAAAGCCTTAAGCGATATCCCTGCGATCAATCGTTTCTTGAGCTACTGCCG
>Ga0335073_10002823_pt1 | contig 23882 bp, 17 predicted proteins | sample Lox_Sample_22_FD_207093 | JGI IMG/M metagenome (GOLD analysis project Ga0335073, IMG submission 207093) | Soil microbial communities from Loxahatchee National Wildlife Refuge, Florida, United States - Lox_Sample_2.2 | ecosystem: Environmental > Terrestrial > Soil > Wetlands | place: USA... | reverse complement strand
GGCGGCATGGTGTCGATCCCTGGCCTGACCGACACGGACTCGGTTTACTTCCGCAGCGTCTACGAGCACACCATCCGCGTCACCGACATGGTGGACTCCTACCGGGACCTGATCAGCGGGGCGATGGACACCCACCTGTCCATGGTGTCCAACCGGCTCAACGTGATAATGAAGCAACTGGCCCTCGTGGCCACGTTCTTCCTGCCGCTGGGTTTCCTCACCGGGTTCTTCGGCCAGAACTTCGCCTGGCTGACCGGCCATCTGCAGACCAGCCTGCCCTATTTCCTGTTCCTTGGCATCGGCTCTGAACTGGTCGCGATCATCTTGCTGGTGATGATGTTCAAGCGGCGCGGCTGGCTGGGCAGCGGCCCCACCGCCTGACTCGGGCCGACGATCACCGCTCCGGGGTCAGCCAGAGGACGGAGAGCGGCGGGAGGACGATCGTCGCGGACGCCGGGCGGCCGTGCCAGGGTTTGGGGATCGCGCTGACGACCCCCATGTTGCCGGCGCCGGTGCCGCCGTAGCCGCTGGCGTCGGTGTTGAGCACCTCGCGCCAGCGGCCGGCCAGCGGCAGGCCGACCTGGTACTGCGAGTGCGGCATCGCGGAGAAGTTGGCCACGCACGCCAGCACCGGAACGCCGTGTTCCTGCGCGCCGAAGCGCAGGAACGACAGCACGTTGCCCCGCGAGTCGTTGGAGTCGATCCAGGAGAACCCGTCAGGCGAGCTGTCCTGGGACCACAGCGCGGGCGACGCCCGGTACACGGTGTTCAGGTCGCGGGAGAGGCGCTGCATGCCGGCGTGGAAGTCGTACCGCAGCACCCACCAGTCGAGGCCGTTCTTCTCCGACCACTCGCTGACCTGGCCGAATTCCGAACCCATGAAGAGCAGCTGCTTTCCCGGGTGGGCCCACATGTAGCCGAGCAGCGCGCGCAAGCCGGCGAACCTGCGCCATTCGTCGCCGGGCATCTTGCCGAGCAGCGAGCCTTTCCCGTGCACGACCTCGTCGTGCGAAAGCGGCAGGATGAAGTTCTCGGAGAACGCGTACACCAGCGAGAACGTCAGCTCGTTGTGGTGGTATTGCCGGTGGATGGGATCGTGGCGCATGTACTCGAGCGTGTCGTTCATCCACCCCATGTTCCATTTGAAGCCGAAGCCGAGGCCGCCCAGGTGCACCGGCCGCGACACGCCCGGCCAGGCGGTGGATTCCTCGGCGATCATCATGATGCCGGGGGTCCGCTTGTAGCAGGTGGCGTTGGCTTCCTGGAGGAACGAGATGGCGTCCAGGTTCTCCCGGCCGCCGTACGCGTTCGGCAGCCATTCCCCTGGCTGCCGCGAGTAGTCCAGGTACAGCATGGACGCGACGGCGTCCACCCGCAGGCCGTCGATGTGGAATTCTTCCAGCCAGTAGATGGCGTTGGCGACCAGGAAGTTCCTGACCTCGGCGCGCCCGAAGTTGAACACGAGCGTGCCCCAGTCCGGATGCGAACCGAGCCGCGGGTCGGCGTGCTCGTACAGGGGTGTGCCGTCGAATTCCGCGAGCGCCCAGGAATCGCGCGGGAAGTGCGCGGGGACCCAGTCGACGATCACCCCGATGCCCGCCTGGTGCAGCGTGTCGACCAGGTACCTGAAGTCGTCCGGCGTGCCGTACCGCGAGGTCGGCGCGTAGTACGAGGTGACCTGGTACCCCCAGGAGCCGCCGAACGGGTGTTCCGCGACGGGCAGGAACTCCACGTGGGTGAACCCGAGATCGGTCACGTAGGCGGTGAGCTCGGTGGCCAGCTCCCGGTAGGACAGCCCGGGCCGCCACGAGCCGAGGTGCACCTCGTACACGCTCATCGGACTGGTCACCGGCTGGCGCGCCGCCCGCGCCGTCATCCAGTCCGCGTCCCGCCACTCGTGCGCCGACTCGTATACCACGGACGCGGTGGCCGGCGGCGTCTCCGCCAGCGCCGCCATCGGGTCGGCCTTCTCCCGCCACACGCCGTCCGGCCCGCAGATCGAGTACTTGTACCGCGTGCCAGGGCCCACGCCGGGCACGTAAAGCTCCCAGATCCCGGCGCCGCCCAGCGAGCGCATCGGGTGGGCGCGGCCGTCCCAGAAGTTGAAGTCGCCGATCACCCGGACCCCGCGCGCGTTCGGCGCCCAGACCGCGAACGCGGTGCCGGCGGCCGCGGGCCGTGCCCCGAGCACGTGCCACAGCTGTTCGTGCCTGCCTTCCGAGATCAGGTGCAGGTCGAACTCGCCGACCGTGGGCAGATGCCGGTACGGGTCGTCCTGGAGCGCACGCGAGTCAGCCGCTCGCGTTCTGGATGACTGGCCTGGATAAGTGACTTCGAGCAGATAATCCGGAACGGACCCGCCTGACTCTGGCACCGTCACCTCGAACACACCTTGGTGGCGATGCGGCATGGGGTGGCGCGTGCCGTCGGCCAGCACGGCGGTGACCGAGGTGGCGAGCGGGCGCAGCGCCCGGATGGTCACGCCGTCCGGGCCCAGGTGCGCGCCGAGCACCGAGTGCGGGTCGTGGTGCTGGCCGGCGACCACCCGTTCGATCTCGCCAAGGGCGAGTTTGTCCTTGCGGGAAGGTGCCCTTCCCGTCGGCGGTGAAGTAGTCAAGTCGTGTGTCATCTCAGAACTCGGCGAGGGAATCCAGCGGTATCTGCAGCCAGGACGGTCGGTGCCTGGCCTCGTATAGCACTTCGTACACGGCCTTGTCGAGCTGCAGCGCGCGCAGCAGCACGTCGTTGGCTTCGGGGTCTTGGCCGCCCGCCTCTGCGTACCCGGCGCAGAAGGCGCTCGCGTTCCGCCGCGCCCAGTCGCTGGCGACCGTGTTCAGCGCCACCTGCTCGGGGTGGCCGATCAGCTGGTGGCGCGCCGCGTAGTCGAACGAGCGGAGCATCCCCGCCACGTCGCGCAGCGGCGAGGACCTGACGCGGCGATGCGCGAGCGGGGTGGCGGGCTCGCCCTCGAAGTCGAGCACGACCCAGCCGCTTTCCGTCGTCCGCAGCACCTGGCCCAGGTGGTAGTCGCCGTGCACGCGCTGCACGGGGAACGGGCCCTTGAGCTTGGCCAGGCTGGAGTAGGCATCGCCGATCAGCTCGCTGAACCTGGCGAGTTCCGGCACCGAGGCCATGGCCATGTCGAGCTTCCTGTACATCTGCTCGCTCAGCTCGCGCACCGCGTCGGCGCCGAGCTCGTCGGTGCCGAACGCGGCCGCCAGGTCGGAGTGGACCTCGGCGGTGGCGATGCCGAGCCGGTGCGCCTCGCCGGCGAAGTCGCCGCCTGCCTCCGCCGCCCGGACACCGTCACCGGTCGCCTCGTCCATCGCGTACAGGTCCCTGACGCTGGTGGCCGCGAGGGACCACCCGTCGGAAGCCAGCCGCAGGTACCTGGACAGGATGGCCAGGCTGGTGGACACGCCGTCGAGCCTGGTCTCGATCCAGCCGAACGGCTCGGCCACGTGCGATGACCCCAGCCGGGCGAGGGCGGTGGTCACCTCGAGGTCCGGGTTGGGCCCGGGGGACGGCCGCCGGAACACCTTGAGGATCGACTCCTCGCCGTAGACCAGGCTGGTGTTGCTCTGCTCGGCGCTCAGCACCAGGCTGTCGAGCCCGGTCTCGAACGAGGCGCCGGGCAGCTTGCGCATATGCACAGAACCGATGGACTGGTCGGCGGCCATGCCCGCGAGCAGCGGCCTGGTCAGGTCGGCGTCGTGCAGCGCGTCGTAGGCCTCCCGCCCGTCACCGGACGGGCCGATCCTGGCGTGCTGCAGTTCGTCGGGCAGGATCGCGCGCAGCCCGGCGAGCACCTGGTAGTAGTCGACCGCCGTGCCGTAGGAGACCACGAGGATCAGGTGGCGCAGCTCGGGATCTCCGCTGACCATCTCGGTGTCCGCGACGATCGCGAGATCGCGCAGCTCATGCCCCTTGCCGGCAAACCACCGCTGCTTGACCAGCCACGCCGCCAGCGCGTCCTCGAAAGCCATCGGCTTCGCTCATCCTCTTTTCGCATCTCGGCCGGCTTACCGGTCTTCCTCCCTCACCGGCGGGAGCTGAAACCAGTAGAAGCCGTGGCCCGGCAGGGTCAGCAGGTACGGCAGCTCACCGATTCGCGGGAACGTCACGCCGCCCATGCATTCCACCGGCGTGACGCCCATGAACCTGCGCAGGTCAAGCTCGACCGGCTGCGGGAACCTCGACAGGTTATTAACGCACAGTATCCGGTCCGATGCGTCCTGTTCCCAGGGGGCGCCGTGCTCGCCGTGCAGCCGCTGGGCGGCCAGGGTGCCCGCCGCGTCGTGCTCCCTGACGAAGGCCAGCACGCTCGGGTTGCTCGAGGTGAGTTCCTCGTAGGCGCCGAGCCCGAAGACGGGATGCCGCTTCCTGATCTCGATCATCCGCCGGGTCCAGTGCAGCAGCGACTGCGGAGTGCGCTGCTGGGCCTCGACGTTGAGCGACTGGTACCCGTAGATGGGGTCCATGACCGGCGGCAGGTACAGCCGCTGCGGGTCGGTGCTCGAGAAGCCGCCGTTGCGGTCGGGCGTCCACTGCATGGGCGTGCGCACGCCGTCCCTGTCGCCCAGCCAGATGTTGTCGCCCATGCCGATCTCGTCGCCGTAGTACAGGACGGGCGACCCGGGCAGGCTGAGCAGCAGCGCGGTGAACAGCTCGAGCTGGTTGCGGTCGTTGTCGAGCAGCGGGGCGAGCCGTCTCCTGATCCCGATGTTCGCCTTCATCCGCGGGTCCTTGGCGTACTCCGTGTACATGTAGTCCCGCTCGTCGTCGGTGACCATCTCCAGCGTCAGCTCGTCATGGTTGCGCAGGAAGATGCCCCACTGGCAGCCGCCGGGGATCTTCGGGGTCTGGGCCATGATCTCCGAGATCGGGTAGCGCTGCTCCCGGCGCACGGCCATGAAGATGCGCGGCATCAGCGGGAAGTGGAACGCCATGTGGCACTCGTTCCCGCCGGTCTCCGGGTCGCCGAAGTACTCCACGACGTCGGCGGGCCACTGGTTGGCCTCGGCGAGCAGCACGCGGTCCGGGTACAGCTTGTCCACCTCGGCGCGGATCCGCTTCAGGTACTCGTGCGTCTCCTTGAGGTTCTCGCAGTTGGTGCCCTCCCGCTCGTACAGGTAGGGCACGGCGTCCAGCCGGAAGCCGTCGATGCCGAGGTCGAGCCAGAACCGGAGCACCTCGATCATCGCGTCCTGGACCCTGGGGTTCTCGAAGTTCAGGTCCGGCTGGTGGGAGAAGAACCGGTGCCAGAAGTACTGGCCGCGCACCGGGTCGAACGTCCAGTTCGAGGTCTCGGTGTCGACGAAGATGACCCGCGCGTCGGCGTACTTGTCCGGGTCGTCCGCCCAGACGTAGAAGTCCCCGAAGGGGCCGTCAGGGTCGGTGCGGCTCGCCTGGAACCACGGGTGCTGGTCGCTGGTGTGGTTCATGACCAGGTCGGCGATCACCCGGATGCCGCGCTTGTGCGCCTCTTCGATGAGCTCGACGAAGTCCCCGATGTTCCCGTAGTCCTCCAGGATCCGCATGAAGTCGGCGATGTCGTAGCCGCCGTCGCGGAGCGGGGAGTCGTAGATCGGCAGCAGCCAGATGCAATCGATCCCCAGCCACTGCAGGTAGTCAAGCCGCGACGTCAATCCCCTGAGGTCGCCGGTGCCGTCCCCGCTGGCGTCCTGAAAACCGCGGATGAGCACTTCGTAGAAGACCGCGCGCCGGTACCACTCCGGGTCCCGCGGCTGGTCCAGGGCGAAGTCGGGCACCGGCTCGTTCGGCACGGCCGCGAACGAGCCGGTGCTCGTGCGGAGGGAGGTGCTGTCCTGCGGGGCAGCTGGCCAGCTGGCTGCCGGCTGGTGCTCTGTCACTCTTGGGTCTCCTGGATATGCGCGACCGACGCATGCCAGGCTAATTCGTCATGCCAGGTCACGCGTAACGGTAAAGATATGTGCTGGCTGCCCCGCCGGGTCAAGGCGCACGTAGTTGGCTTGGCCCCACCGGTAGGAGTCGCCGCTGAGTTCGTCCGTGACGGTGAACCCCTCGTGCCAATCCATCCCGAGCGCGGGCATATCAAGCCAGACCGTGGCGTCCCTGGCCTGGTGCGGGTCAAGATTCACTGCCACCAGGACGGTGTCCTCGACGGCGCCGTCCCGTACTCGTTTCGAGAAGCAGATCAGCTCCGGCTGATCCGCATTATGGAACCGTAGATTACGCAGCCAGTGCAATGCCACGTGTGTTTTCCTGATCCGATTCAGTTCCGTGATGAACGGGGCGATCCCGAGCCCGTCCCGCGCCGCCGTCTCCCAGTCGCGGGGCCGGTACTGATACTTCTCGGAGTCCAGGTACTCCTCGCTGCCCGGTCGCAGCGGGGTGTTCTCGCACAGTTCATAACCGGAGTAGCTACCCCAGGACGGGCTGAGCATGGCGGCGAGCACGGCACGGATTCTGAAGGCGGGCGGACCGCCGTGCTGCAGGTACTCGTGCAGGATATCGGGTGTGTTGGTGAAGAAGTTCGGGCGCATGAACGCGGCGTCGGGACCGGCCAGCTCCCGCATGTACTCGGTCAGTTCGTCCTTGGTGTTCCGCCAGGTGAAATAGGTGTACGACTGGTGGAAGCCGACCTTCGCGAGCGTGTGCATCATCGCCGGCCGGGTGAACGCCTCCGCCAGGAACAGCACATCGGGGTCGGTCTGCCTGATCGTGGCGAGCAGCCGCTCCCAGAACTTCAGTGGCTTCGTGTGCGGGTTGTCGACCCGGAAGATCCGCACGCCATGGTCCATCCAGAGGCGGACGATCCGCAGTATCTCCGCGTAGATGCCCTCGGGGTCCCTGTCGAAGTTGAGCGGATAGATGTCCTGGTACTTCTTCGGCGGGTTCTCCGCGTACGCGACCGAGCCGTCGGCCCGCGTGGTGAACCACTCCGGGTGCTCCTTGACCCACGGATGATCGGGCGACGCCTGCAGCGCGAGGTCGATCGCCACCTCGAGCCCCAGGCCCCTGGCCCTGGACACGAACGCGTCGAAGTCGGCGAACGTGCCGAGGTCCGGGTGAATCGCGTCGTGCCCGCCGTCGGCCGCGCCGATCGCCCAGGGCGAGCCGGGGTCGCCGGGCCTGGGCTCGAGCGTGTTGTTCCGCCCCTTGCGGAACGTGGTCCCGATCGGGTGCACCGGCGGCAGGTAGACGACGTCGAAACCCATGTCCGCGATGGCCTCGAGCCGCCGTGCGGCGGTGCGCAGCGTCCCCGACACCGGCTCCCTGCGGCCCATCGGATCGAACTGGACGCCCTCGGACCGCGGGAAGAACTCGTACCAGGAGCCGTACAGCGCCCGCAGCCGGTCCACGAGCACGGGCATGCGGGCCGACCTGGTGACGAAGTCGCGGAGCGGGTACCTGGCGAGGATGTCCCTGATCCCGGGCGCCTGGGCGGCCGCCAGCCGGTCCCACGGCGGTACCCCGCGGTCGCGCAGCTTCCTGGCGAGTCCAGTGAGCGCGGTGCGTGCCGCCGCCGGCCGGGCGGCGCCCGGCGGCTGCCTGATGGCCCGCGCCGCCCGCTCGAAGAGCAGCGCGCCCTCGGTCAGCATGAGCTCGACGTCCTGCCCGCGCGGGATCTTGATGGCCGCGTCGTGGTGCCAGTGCGCGACCGGATCGCTCCACGACTCGACGTGGAAGTACCAGGTGCCCTCGCAGGTGACGGTCACATCGGCGCCGTACCTGTCCGTCCCTGGCGCCAGCTCCCGCATGCGCACTAGCGGGCCCGGTCTGCCCTCGGGATCCCGCAGCACCACGCCGGCCCCGAGCGTGCCGTGGCCTTCGACGATGACGGTGGCGCTCACCTGGAAGGTCTCCCCGGCGACCGCCTTGGCCGGGCGGCGCCCGCAGTCCACCACGGGCTCGATGTCGAGGATGGGAATGCGTCCGATCACGCCGACACCGTACCCAGTCCTGATTCGGGAATTCCACCGGGCCCGGGCGGGTGGGACGACCCTCCCCGACAATGGGTCGGCGGCACCCGCCGGGGCCGCCTATGATGGCCTCCCGTGAGAGCGATCCGACGTTTCACGGTGCGCGTGACGCTTCCGCAGCCGCTCGCGCCGCTGCACGACTTGATGCTCAATCTGCGCTGGTCATGGCACCCGGCCACGGTCGAGCTCTTCGAGTCGATAGACCCTGCGGGATGGGCCGCGTCCAATGGCGACCCGGTGGCCATGCTGAGCTCGCTGCGCCCGGGCAGGCTCACCGAGCTGGCCCGCGACGAGGCCTTCCTGCGCCGCCTGGACGCCGCGGTGGCCGACCTGCGCGGCTACGCGACCGAACCGCGCTGGTACCAGTCCGGCGCGGGGGCCAGCGACGGCCCGGCCGGCGCGCTGCCGAACGCGATCGCGTACTTCTCACCCGAATACGGCATCACCGCCGTGCTCCCCCAGTACTCGGGCGGGCTCGGCATCCTGGCCGGAGACCATCTCAAGTCCTCCAGCGACCTGGGTGTCCCCGTGATCGGCGTGGGACTGCTCTACCGGCACGGCTACTTCACCCAGTCGCTGTCCGCCGACGGCTGGCAGACCGAGCGCTACCCCGCCGACGACCCCAACGGCCTGCCCCTCACCCTGCTCCGCCACCCCGTCGGTGACCCCGTCCAGGTCACCGTGACCCTGGCCGGCGGCCAGCTGCTCACCGCACAAGTGTGGCTCGCCCAGGTCGGCCGCGTGCCGCTGCTGCTGCTCGACTCCTACGTCGAGCAGAACGAGCCCGCGCTGCACGAGGTCACCGACCGGCTGTACGGCGGCGGCAGCGAGCACCGGCTCCGGCAGGAGATGCTGCTCGGCATCGGCGGCGTCCGCGCCGTGCGCGCCTTCTGCGCCATCACCGGCCACCCCGAGCCCGAGGTGTTCCACACCAACGAGGGCCACGCGGGCTTCCTCGGCCTGGAGCGGATCCGCGAGTACACCGCCGCCGGGCTGACCTTCGAGGAGGCACTCGAGCTGTGCCGGGCCGGCACCGTGTTCACCACCCACACGCCGGTGCCCGCCGGCATCGACCGGTTCCCCCGCGACCTCATCGAGCGGTACTTCGCGCCCGACGCGGCCGGCTGCACGCTGCCCCTCGAGCGCGTCCTGGCGCTCGGCGCGGAAACCTACCCGGGCGGCGACCCGCACGTGTTCAACATGGCCGTGATGGGCATGCGCCTCGCGCAGCGGGTCAACGGCGTCTCTCGGCTGCACGGCCAGGTCAGCCGCGAGATGTTCGCCGGCCTGTGGCCGGGCTTCGACACCTCGGAAGTGCCGATCGGCGCCATCACCAACGGCGTGCACGCCCCGACCTGGGTCGCCAGGCGGGTCTCTGAGCTCGGCGACAGCACCGCGGCCGCCGGCGCGGACGCCGGCCGGCTGTGGCAGATCCGGCACCAGCTCCGCACCAGGCTCGTCAGCGAGACCAGGCGGCGGCTGCGGGAGTCATGGCGGCAGCGCGGCGCCTCCGGCGCCGAGCTGACCTGGATCGACGACGTCCTCGACAACGACGTCCTCACGATCGGGTTCGCCCGCCGCGTCCCCTCCTACAAGCGGCTGACCCTGATGCTCAACGACCCGCAGCGGCTCGCCGGGCTGCTGCTCGACCCCGACCGGCCGATCCAGATCGTCATCGCGGGGAAGGCGCATCCCGCGGACGAGGGCGGCAAGCGGCTTATCCAGCAGATGGTCCGCTTCGCCGACAGCGAGGCCGTCCGCCGCCGCATCGTGTTCCTCCCCGACTACGACATGGCGCTCGCCCACTACCTCGTCCAGGGCTGCGACGTCTGGCTCAACAACCCGCTGCGCCCGCTGGAGGCCTGCGGCACCTCGGGCATGAAGGTCGCGCTGAACGGCGGCCTCAACGTCTCGGTCAGGGACGGCTGGTGGGACGAATGGTACGACGGCGGCAACGGCTGGGAGATTCCCACCGCCGACGGCGTCGCCGACCCGCACCGCCGCGACGAGCTCGAGGCATCCGCCCTGTACGAGCTGCTGGCCAAGTCCGTCGCGCCGCTGTTCTACGACGCCGGCGCCGACGGCGTGCCGGCCGGCTGGATCGAGATGATCAGGCACAACCTGCGCACCCTCGGCCCGCGCGTCCAGGCCGACCGCATGGTCGGCGACTACGTGACCACCCTTTACGCGCCGGCCGCCGAGGCGTCCCGTGTCCTGGCGGCCAGCGGGTACCACTCCGCGCGCGACCTCGCCGCCTGGAAGGAGCGCGTCCGGCAGGGCTGGCCGGCGGTCAGCATCGAGCACGTCGAGGCCGACGGCGCCGAGCCCAGCCTCGGCGCCGTGCTCGACGTCCGGGTGACCGTCGCGCTCGGCACGCTGAGCTCCGCCGACGTGTCGGTGGAGGTCGTGTACGGCAGGCCGGGCGACAGCGACGAGATCCTCGACCCCAGCTACGTCACCCTCACCCCCGACGACGCGGCCCCTGGCCAGCACACCCGGTTCTCCGGCGTGGTGGAACTCGGCCGCCCCGGCCCGTTCGGCTACACCGTCCGGGTGCTGCCGACCCACCCGCTGCTGAACTCCCGTGCCGAACTCGGCCTCGTCACCTATCCCGACGCCCCGGCCGGCATGACCAACGGCGACCTCAGGTAATTTTCGTGGTGGAGGTGGGTGGCTTGGGCGAGTTCGTGCGGGTCGAGGTGGCGGACGCAATCGCGACGATCCGGCTGGACCGGCCGAAGATGAACGCGCTCAACGCGCAGGTCCAGCAGGAGATCGCCGTGGCGGCGGCCGGGGTGACCGACGACGCGGCGGTCCGCGCGGTCATCCTGTACGGCGGCGAGCGGGTGTTCGCGGCGGGCGCCGACATCAAGGAGATGGCGGGGATGGGCTATACCGCGATGGCCGAGCGCTCGACGCGGCTGCAGGCCGCGTTCAACACCGTCGCCGCCATCCCCAAGCCGGTAGTAGCCGCCGTGACGGGATACGCGCTCGGCGGCGGGCTCGAACTCGCGCTGTGCGCCGATTTCCGGGTGCTCGGCGAAAGCGCCAAGGTGGGCCAGCCGGAGATCCTGCTCGGCGTCATCCCGGGGGCGGGCGGCACGCAGCGGCTGCCGCGGCTGGTCGGCCCGGCCCGGGCCAAGGACCTGATCTTCACCGGCAGGCACATGGCCGCTGACGAGGCCCTGGCCATCGGGCTAGCCGACAAAGTGGTGCCGGACGCGCAGGTGTACCAGGCCGCGCGGGACATGGTGGCCAGGTACGCGACCGGGCCCGCGCTGGCCCTGCGCGCCGCCAAGCAGGCGGTCGACAGGGGGCTCGAGGTGGACCTGGCCACCGGGCTGGAGATCGAGCGGCTGCAGTTCGCCGCCCTGTTCGCCACCGAGGACCAGAAGACGGGCATGCGCAGCTTCGTCGAGCGCAGCGAGCCCGCCTTCGAGGGCCGGTGACAAATGTGATACTTGAACCGTGACTGAGCCTGACGACGCGCTGTCGCTGGAGATGGTCACGGCGGCGCTGCGCATGGACAGCGCCGACGTGGCGGTGTACGCACGTGTTCTCACCAAGTCGCTGAGCGAGGCGCTGCCCCCCGGGTACGTGACGGTCGAGCGCGAGCGGACGATGTCCGACCGGATGCGCGGCCGTCCCGGCGAGGTCTCCAAGGTGGCGGTCCGGCTCGGCGACCAGCTCATGACGCTCACGGTCAAGGACGGGCGGCCGTCCGCCGAGATCTGCCGGGAAGTCCGCGGCGTGGTCCTGTCCAGGGACAACGTCCCGGTGCAGACATGGGCGGCGTCGCTGGCCAGCGCACTCATGGTGCACGCGCGGGACAACGCGCAGGCCGCGGAGGCGCTGCGCCGCCTTGTGACGGGTACATAGAGCGTTATCAGTGCTTTACGGAAAATCCCGGGGCGGCCACGTACTCTGAAGGAACGATGCCTGCACTGGATTTGCTCCCGCGCAAGATCGGGCCTTATCGCCTGGTCGAGAAAATCGGTGAAGGCGGGATGGGGGTCGTGTACCTCGCCCGCGACGCCGAGGGCCGCCCGGTGGCGGTCAAGGTGCTCGGGCCGGCCGTGACCGGGGACCCGAACGCCAGGCGGCGGCTGTTCCGCGAGGTCGAGACCATGCGGCGGGTGCGCAGCCGGTACGTGGCGGAGATCCTCGACGCCGATGTCGGCGCGGAGCAGCCATACATCGTCACCAGGTACGTCCCCGGCCGCACCCTCGACGACATCGTGCGGGCGGACGGCCCGCTGCGCGGGCCGGCGCTCGAGCAGCTCGCCGCCGGGCTGGCCGAGGCGCTTGCCGCGATCCACGCGGCCGGGGTGGTGCACCGCGACCTCAAGCCAGGCAACGTGATGATCGCCGGCGGGCAGCCGGTCGTGATCGACTTCGGCATCGCGCATGTCGCGGACGCGACCCGGCTGACCCAGACCGGCATGGTGATGGGGACCCCCGGCTACCTGGCGCCGGAGGTCATCGAGGGCAAGCCGAGCAGCGGGGCGTCCGACGTCCACTCGTGGGGAGCCACGGTGGCGTTCGCGGCGACCGGGCATCAGCCGTATGGCAGCGGGACCTATCAGACGATCTTCTTCCGGGTGCTGAACGGGAAGCCGGATCTCGCCGGGGTCCCCGGGCCGCTGCTGCCGCTGGTGTCGGCCGCGCTGTCGGCCGATCCTGGGGCCCGCCCGCCCGCGCGGTGGCTGGCCGATCGCTGCGCCGGGTCCTGGCTGGGCGGCGGGCAGCCGGGCGGTTCCGGGCTGAACGGGATGCCGCACTCGCGACCCCTCATCGCGCCGCCGCCTGTCTTTCCCGGTCCGGCGGAGGCCGCCCCTGGCGTCGCTGACCTGCTGCCCCCCGTCAGGTATTCCCCCCGGCGGTCCGTCGCGGCGCCGGTCGCGCGGCCCGCGCCCGCGCCGCCGGTCGCGGGGCACGGGCTGGTCATGCTGGCGTTCGCCGTCGCCGCCGTGGCGCTCAGCGTGGTGCTCCCCGTCGCGGGGACGGCGCTGGCGCTGGCGGTGATCACGCTGCTGCGGGCGGCGGACCGCGCACAGGCGGGGCTGGCGGTGCGGCGTTCCGTGCGCGGGGCACGGCCGAGCGACATCCTGGTCGTGATCGTGACCGCGCCGTGGACGGTCGTCAGGGCGCTGCTCGCGACGGTGGCGCTCGCCCCGCTGGCGGTGGTGGTGGCCGCCGTGGCCGCCGCGCTGTCCGTGCTGCTCGTGCAGGCGGACTCGCTGCCCGAGGCGGGCGGCTGGGCGGCGGGCGCCGCGGTGGCCATGTACTGCTTCGGGCCCGGTTCCCGTCGTCCGCGGCGGCAGTTGCGGCGGATGACCGGCGGGGTTATCCGCGGCCGGGCCGCGATGACGGTCGCCATCATCTCGTCGTGGGCGCTCGCCGCGGCGCTGGTTTCCTCGGCGCTGTCCCAGCCGCCGCTGGTGTGGCCAGCGACGAGCTGGATGCTGCCGCAGCTGCCGTCACTGGGGCGGGCGCTGCACTCCATTCAGCAAGGACTGCTTGGGCACGCTGTGCGCATGCTGCACCTGCCCTGAGCCGTGCTCGGCGAGCGGCCGGACCAGGCCAAGGGCGATCACCTCGTTCGCGAGCCGGGTGCGCCGGTTGGGTCCCTCGGGGACGCGGAACTTCTGGTAGAGCCGCAGCAGGTGCTGCTTGACGGCCGCCTCGGTCACCACGAGGTCGTCGGCTATCTCCCTGGCGGTGGCGGGCGTGACGAACGCGTCGTCCGACAGCGCGGGACGGCACAGGGAGATGAGCACGTCGAGTTCCCTGCGAGTGAGTTCAGGGGCGGCGGAGCGGCGCAGCTCGGCGTCGGCGGCAAGTTCCTCCGTGGGGACCCCCTCGATCCTGCAGCGGGCCGAACCGAAGCTCAGCACGTCACCGTCGTCCAGCACCCTGCGGGCAATCGGCCTGCCGTTTACCCGCGTGCCGTTCCGTGATAATCCGAGGTCGGCCAGGTAAATGTACGGGCCGCGCTGAATTATCTCCGCGTGTAGCCGGGATACGCTCGGGTCGTCGAGCCTGATGTCTGCTCCCTGTCCGCGGCCGATCGTCGTGACCTCGCCGCGCAGCGGAATTAGCTCCCCCGTGTCCTCTATCCGAATGTAAGGCGTGTCCACGCCAGCCCCTCCCGTCCATCGAAGACGTGACGTTCATCTCACTTTAGCGTTAGCGTGGCCGCAGGGTAAGCATGTACTAGCCGCTGAGTGCACTCGGTAACGACCGCGATCCGGGTCATGGAGCGCGCGACCTCCCGCGGGCAGCGGTAAACTTCGCAGCTAGCAGGGGACGTGCTGTCCGCTGGCATCCCGGGACGCGCGGCGACGAGGTAGGGCTATGACACAACTGCCGGCTGGCACTCCGCGGTACGGGCACCGGGCGCGGAGGGCGGACGCCGCGCCGCCGGCCCCTTCCCATCAGCCGGCCGGGCGGGCCGCCAACCGGGCCGCTGGCAGCCACGCCCGGCGCGAGAGCGGCATGGTCGGCGCTGTCGTGTACCTGGTTGTCCTCGTCTGCACCGCCGCCGGGGTGTACCTCGCCTGGCGCGAGGGTTCGGGCGGCGGCGGCCGGGGCGCCGTCGTCGCCGGGTCGGCACTGCTGGTGGGCGCGGTGATCCGGGCGGCGCTGCCGGCCAGGCTGGCCGGGCTGCTGGCGTCGAGGCACCGGGTCACGGACGTGCTCACGCTGACCGCTTTCGGCGCGGGCCTGCTTATCGCGGGCCTGGTATTGCCGCGCTTAGGGCCGCTATCCGCACAAGGGAGAATGGCGGCCAGCCGATGAAAGGGAAATACGGAATCATGTCGAAAATCAAGGTGGCCAATCCCGTCGTCGAGCTAGACGGCGACGAGATGACCAGGATCATCTGGCAGTTCATCAAGGACCAGCTGATACTCCCGTACCTGGATGTCAACCTGGAGTATTACGATCTCTCGGTCCAGAACAGGGACGCCACCGACGACCAGGTGACGATTGACGCGGCGCATGCTATTGCGCGCCACGGTGTCGGCGTCAAGTGCGCCACGATCACGCCGGATGAGGCGCGGGTCACCGAGTTCGGGCTGAAGAAGATGTGGCGGTCGCCGAACGGCACCATACGCAACATCCTGGGCGGCACCATTTTCCGCGAGCCGATCGTGATCTCCAACATCCCGCGGCTCGTGCCCAGCTGGACGAAGCCGATCATCATCGGCAGGCACGCGCATGCCGACCAGTACAAGGCGTCCGATTTCGTCGTCCCCGGGCCGGGCACCGTCACGATCACCTATGTGCCTGACGCCGCCGACGGGCGGCCGATCGAGATGGAAGTGGCGAAGTTCGCCGGCGGCGGCGTGGCCATGGCCATGTACAACTTCGACGACTCCATCCGTGACTTCGCGCGCGCCACCATGCGGTACGCGCTCAGCCGGAAGTTCCCGCTGTACCTGTCGACCAAGAACACCATTCTCAAGGCGTACGACGGGCGGTTCAAGGACATCTTCGCGGAGACCTTCGAGGCCGAGTTCAAGGCCGAGTTCGAGGCCGCGGGGATCACCTACGAGCACCGGCTGATCGACGACATGGTCGCCCAGGTGCTCAAGTGGGACGGCGGCATCGTGTGGGCCTGCAAGAACTACGACGGCGACGTGCAGTCCGACGTGGTGGCCCAGGGGTACGGCTCGCTCGGGCTGATGACGTCGGTGCTGATGACCCCGGACGGCCGCACCGTCGAGGCCGAGGCGGCGCATGGCACCGTGACCAGGCACTACCGCCAGTACCAGCAGGGCAAGCCCACCTCGACCAACCCGGTCGCCTCGATCTTCGCCTGGACCCGCGGGCTGGCGCACCGCGGCAAGCTCGACGGGACGCCGGAGGTGACGTCGTTCGCCCAGACCCTCGAGCAGGTGTGCATCGCGACCATCGAGGGCGGCCAGATGACCAAGGACCTGGCGCTGCTCGTCGGCCCGGACACGCCGTACCTGAACACCCAGGAGTTCCTCGCGGCGCTCGACGCTAACCTGCAAGTCGCGATGGATACCAAGTAGGGAGACTTAGATCAATGTCACGTAAGGGCAAGGTAGCCGTCATCGGGGCCGGCTTCTACGGGTCCACCACCGCCCAGCGGCTCGCCGAGTACGACATCTTCGACGAGGTCGTGCTCACCGACATCATCGAGGGCAAGCCCGAGGGGCTCGCGCTCGACATGAACCAGTCGCGGCCGGTCGAGGGCTTCGAAACCAGGGTGACCGGGCAGACGACCGGCCGGGACGGCGAGGGATACGAGGCCCTGGCCGGAGCGGACATCGTGGTGATCACGGCCGGCCTGCCGCGCAAGCCCGGCATGAGCCGGATGGACCTGATCGAGGTCAACGCCAAGATCGTCCGCGGCGTGGTGGAGAACGTCGCCAAGCACGCGCCGGAGGCGGTGCTCATCGTCGTGTCCAACCCGCTTGACGAGATGACCGCGCTGACCGCGAAGGTCTCCGGGTTCCCGCCCGCGCGGGTGATGGGCCAGGCGGGCATGCTGGACACCGCGCGGTTCTCCAACTTCGTGGCGGAGAAGCTCGCCGTGCCCGTCGGTTCGGTGCGGACGCTGACCCTGGGCTCGCACGGCGACACGATGGTGCCGGTGCCGTCGGCCTGCTCCGTGGACGGCACGCCGCTGACCGACCTGCTGCCCGCCGACGAGATCGAGGCGCTGGTGCAGCGCACGCGCAACGGCGGCGGCGAGATCGTCGCGCTGCTCAAGACCGGCTCGGCGTACTACGCGCCGTCAGCCGCCGCGGCCCGGATGGCGCGCGCGGTGGCCGAGGACTCCCGGGCGGTCATGCCGGTCTGCGCCTGGGTGGACGGCCAGTACGGCATCGACGGGGTCTACCTCGGGGTGGAGGCCGAGATCGGGTCGGCCGGCGTCCGCCGGGTGGTGGAGCGTGACCTGACGGCGGCCGAGCTGGCGGCGCTGCGCCAGGCGGCGGAGGCCGTCCGTGTCAAGCAAGAGGACGTCGCCAGCCTGTAGCTCTTTCGCGGCCCGCCGGCTTGCCTAGGCGAGCTGGCGGGCCGCGGGCGACGGGACCGCGTCGATGAACTCCGGCGGCTTCCACGAGCGCTGGCTGAACGCCTCCATGAGCGTGGCGCGCACCGCGGTCATCCGGTCCTCGGGGACCAGGGCGAGCACGGAGCCGCCGAAACCCCCGCCGATCATGCGCGCCCCCAGGGCGCCGGCCGCGTTGGCGACCTCGACCGTGGCGTCCGCCTCCGGCCAGGACACCTCGAAGTCGTCACGCAGCGAGATGTGCGCCTCGGTCAGCAGCTGGCCGGTGAACCGGTAGGTTTCCGCGGCGGGCTCGCCGCTCTGCAGCGCGGCGGCGACCGCCCGGGCACGGGCGCTGTCGGAGATGACGTGCCTGGCCCGCCGGCGCAGGACGGGGTCGGCTAGCCGGCCCGCGGCGGCCGTGTCCGTGATCGCTCCGAGGTTCGGCACACCGAGCAGCCGGGCCGCCGCCTCGCATTCGGCCCGCCGCCTGCCGTATTCGCCGGATACCAGGGCATGCGTGACGCGGGTGTCGACGATCAGCACGGCCGCGCCGGCCGCGGCCGGGCGGAACGGGACCTGGGTCACGGCCAGGGTTCCGCAGTCGAGCAGCATCGCGTGCCCCTCCTCGCACAGCAGCGCCGCGTACTGGTCGATGATCCCGGTCGGCGCGCCCACGAAGTCGTTCTCCGCCCGCCTGGCGATCGCCGCCAGCGCCCGGCGGTCCACCCGGTCCCCCGACAGCGCGCACAGCGCCAGCGCCACCGAGCACTCCAGCGCGGCGGACGACGACACCCCGGCACCCACGGGCAGGTCGGAGTCGATGTCGATCTCGGCGCCCACGACGTCAGCGCCGGCCTCGCGCAGCGCCCACGCGACGCCCGCCGCGTACGCGGCCCAGCTGGTCACGGCGCCGGGTGTCAGCGAGTCGAGCGTCGCCGTCACCGGCTCGTCGGGCACCTGCCTGGACCGCAGCACGAGGAGCCGGTCCGGCCGCGCCGCCGCGGTCGCCGTCACGCCCTGGGCGAGCGCGAAGGGGAGCACGTACCCCTCGTTGTAGTCGGTGTGCTCGCCCATCAGGTTCGCCCGCCCGGGTGCGAACCATACGGAAGTGGTCATCGATCTCACGGGACGCATACGCTATCCCCTTTAGACTGGCGGCGATAGCTGGCCAGACATTAGAGAGCGGCGGAGGAAGTCGGCGATCGCAGCGTGAGCATGGTCGTCTGGGACGTCATCATCGTCATCGTCATCGTATGCATCGGCGGGTTTTTCGCGGGATCGGAGATGGCGCTGGTCTCGCTGCGCGAGGGCCAGGTCCAGTCGCTGGCCAAGCGCGGCAGGCGCGGCGCGAAGGCCGCGCGGCTGGCGTCGGACCCGAACAGGTTCCTGTCCGCGGTGCAGATCGGCACGACGCTGGCGACGCTGGTGACCGGCGCCTTCGGCGCGGACACCCTGGCCGCCGCGCTGCGGTCCTGGCTGCTCAGACAGCACGTGTCGGATGACGTCGCGGAGCCGCTGGCGTTCGGCGTCGTCACCGTGTGCATCACGTTCATCACCCTGGTCCTCTCTGAGCTGGCCCCCAAGCGGCTTGCGCTGCAGCGGACAGTCCCGCTGGCGCTGCTGGCCGCGCCGACGCTTGACCGGATCGCCACGCTCGCCAGGCCGGTGGTGTGGCTGCTGTCGGTCTCGGTCAACGTGGTCGTCACGCTGCTCGGCGGCGACCCGCGGCAGGGCCGCCAGGCGATGACCGAGGGGGAGCTGCGCGAGCTGGTCACCGGCACCCAGGCGCTGAGCCCGGACGAGCGGCGCATCGTCGGCGAGGTCTTCGACGCGGGCAAGCGGCAGATCCGCGAGGTGCTGCGGCCGCGCACGGAGGTCGAGTTCCTCGCGGCGGGCACGACGATCGGCGAGGCGGCCCACATCGCGGCCAGCGTGCCGTACTCGCGGCTGCCGGTCTACCGGGACTCCTACGACAACGTGATCGGCTTCGTGCACATCAGGGACCTGCTCGGGCCGACGGCCCCGGAGCGCACCGCGCTGGTCGACGAGGTCGTCAGGGACGTGAAGTTCCTGCCGATCAGCAAGACCGTGCTGGCCGCGCTGTCCGAGATGCGGCGGGACCGGTCGCACCTGGCGATCGTGGTCGACGAGTATGGCGGCACCGCGGGCATCGTCACGCTTGAGGACCTGGTCGAAGAGCTGATCGGCGACATCAGGGACGAGTACGACACGGGGCTGGCCTCGGCCACCAAGCTGCCGCGCGGCGAGGTTGACGTGGACGGCCTGCTCAACCTCGACGAGTTCGCCGAACAGACCGGCATCGAGCTGCCGGAAGGCCCGTACGAGACGGTGGCCGGGTACGTGCTCGCGGCGCTCGGCGAACTGCCCTCGGCGGGGGATTCCGTCAAGGTGCCCGGCTACACGATCACGGTCACCGAAATGGACGGCCGCCGCATCGCCCGGCTCCGCGTCACACCGGTGCCCCGCCCAGGTCCGGCGCCCGGCGCGGCGCCCGCCTCCGGCGGGGCTTCGGGGGCGGCTCCCGAGGGCGCCGCCGCGGCCCCGCCGGGCTGACCGCCGCGCGGTGGCTAAACTGTGCCCCTACACAGGGAGATTCCCTGGTGGAAGGCGGGTACCTGTGCCTGGTGGGTTTGACACCGTCCTGGTCGTCGATTTCGGCGCGCAGTACGCCCAGCTGATCGCCCGCCGGGTGCGCGAATGCCACGTGTACTCGGAGATCGTCCCCTCGACAACGACGGTCGCCGAGATGCTGGCGAAGCAGCCGAAGGCGATCATCTTGTCCGGCGGCCCGGCGTCCGTCTACGCGCCCGGCGCGCCGGCCGCCCCGGCCGGGCTCTTCGACGCGGGCGTGCCGGTGCTCGGCATCTGCTACGGGCACCAGGTGCTGGTCAGGGAGCTGGGCGGCACGGTCGAGCGCACCGGCGCCGCCGAGTACGGCGGGACGCCGCTGCACGTGATCGCCGGCGGCGGACGGCTGCTCGCCGGGCTCGGCCCTCAGTTCGGCGTCTGGATGTCGCACGGCGACACCTCCACGGCGCCGCCGCCCGGGTTCACGGTGAGCGCGAGCACCGCGGCGACGCCCGCCGCGGCGGTCGAATCGCAGGAACGGGGACTGTACGGGGTGCAGTTCCACCCCGAGGTGATGCACACCGAGCACGGGCTCAAGATCCTGCGCCGCTTCCTCGAGGCGGCCGGGTGCCGGCCCACGTGGACGATGGTGAACATCGTCGAGGAGCAGACCGAGCGGATCAGGGAGCAGGTAGGCGGCGGCCGGGCGATCGCCGGGCTGTCCGGCGGGGTGGATTCCGCGGTCGCCGCCGCGCTCGTGCAGCGCGCCATCGGAGAGCGCCTGACGTGCGTTTTCGTGGATCACGGGCTGCTGCGCAAGGGCGAGGCCGAGCAGGTCGAGCAGGATTTCGTGGCGGCGACAGGGGTCAGCCTGCGGGTGGTGGACGCGTCCGCGGCGTTCCTCGGCGCGCTGGCCGGGGTCACCGACCCCGAGGCCAAGCGCAAGATCATCGGCCGGGAGTTCATCCGGGCCTTCGAGCGCGCCGCGCGGGAGATCACCACCGAGGCGGGCGCGCACGGCGAGTCCACCGAGTTCCTCGTCCAGGGCACGCTCTACCCCGATGTGGTCGAGTCGGGCGGCGGCACGGGAACCGCGAACATCAAGTCGCACCACAACGTCGGCGGGCTGCCGGACGACCTTAAGTTCCGGCTGGTGGAGCCGCTGCGCTGGCTGTTCAAGGACGAGGTGCGCCGGGTCGGCGAAGAGCTCGGGCTGCCTCCTGAGATCGTGTGGCGCCAGCCGTTCCCAGGACCGGGGCTCGGCATCAGGATTATCGGCGAGGTCACCGCGCCGCGGCTGGAGATCCTGCGTGAGGCCGACGCGATCGCGCGCGCCGAGCTGACCGCGGCGGGCCTGGACATGTCCGTGTGGCAGTGCCCGGTGGTGCTGCTCGCCGACGTGCGCTCGGTCGGCGTGCAGGGCGACGGCAGGACCTACGGGCACCCGGTCGTGCTGCGCCCGGTGACCAGCGAGGACGCGATGACCGCCGACTGGGCTAGGCTGCCGTACGACGTGCTGGCGCGGATCTCGACGCGGATCACCAACGAGGTACCGGAGGTCAATAGGGTGGTCCTCGACGTCACGAGCAAGCCCCCCGGCACGATCGAGTGGGAGTAGCGGGGTGTGAATCGCGCATTAGCACTCACTCGTGTAGAGTGCTAATCGCGACGAGGCAGGTCTGACACCCGCGACGGCAGGCCAACCTTGGTCGCCTCGCAAGCAACTCCACCATTAGCCTTTCCGGAGGGGGAGGTCAGATCGTGACGACCGCCACCAAGGTTGTTCTCAAACCGCTCGAGGACCGGATCGTGGTCAAGCCGCTAGAGGCTGAGCAGACCACCGCATCCGGTCTTGTTATCCCGGACACCGCGAAGGAGAAGCCCCAGGAGGGCGAAGTCATCGCGGTCGGTCCCGGCCGTTTCGACGACGCGGGCGCCAAGCGCGTTCCCGTCGACGTCAAGGTCGGTGACGTGGTGCTGTACAGCAAGTACGGCGGCACGGAAGTGAAGTACTCGGGCGAGGAGTACCTGGTGCTCTCGGCCCGCGACGTGCTCGCGATCATCGAGAAGTAATCAGCGCCGTGGCCTCCGGCGGCCTGCCGCATCGACAGGCCGCCGGAGGCACGTCGGCGTGCCAGAACAAGTCGCCTGATCCAACCGTAGGTTGAGGTAGTCAATGCCCAAGATCCTGGAGTTCGACGAGGACGCCCGCCGCCACCTTGAGCGCGGCGTGGACCGGCTCGCCGACGCCGTGAAGGTGACGCTCGGCCCCCGCGGCCGCAACGTCGTCATCGACAAGAAGTGGGGCGCTCCCACGATCACCAACGACGGCGTGACCGTCGCCAAGGAGATCGAGCTGGAGAACCCGTATGAGAACCTGGGCGCGCAGCTCGCCAAGGAAGTCGCCACCAAGACCAACGACATCGCCGGTGACGGCACCACCACGGCGACCGTGCTCGCGCAGGCGATGGTTCACCTCGGGCTCCGTTCGGTAGCCGCCGGCGCCAACCCGATGGACCTCAAGCGCGGCATCGACGCCGCCGCGGCCGAGATCTCGGAGCGGCTGCTCGCTTCCGCCCGCGAGGTGGAGGAGCAGAAGGAGATCGCGCACGTCGCGACCATCTCCGCGCAGGACGCGCGCATCGGCGAGCTGATCGCCGAGGCGTTCGCCAAGGTCGGCAAGGACGGTGTGGTCACCGTCGAAGAGTCGCCGACGATGGGCCTTGAGCTGGAGTTCACCGAGGGCCTCCAGTTCGACAAGGGCTACATCTCGCAGTACTTCATCACCGACCAGGAGCGGCTCGAGGCCGTCCTCGACGACGCCTACGTCCTGGTCAACCAGGCGAAGATCTCCTCGATGGCGGACTTCCTGCCGCTGCTCGAGCAGGTCGCGCAGGCCAAGAAGCCGCTGCTCGTGATCGCCGAGGACGTGGAGGGCGAGGCGCTCGCCACGATCGTCGTCAACAAGATCCGCGGGCTGCTGAACATCGTCGCGGTGAAGGCGCCCGGTTTCGGCGACCGCCGTAAGGCCATGCTCGAGGACATCGCGACGCTCACCGGCGCGACCGTCGTCAGCGAGGACCTCGGCATCAAGCTGGAGTCCGTGGGCCTGGACGCGCTGGGCCGCGCCCGCCGCATCGTGGTCACCAAGGACGACACCACGATCACCGACGGCGCCGGCGACAAGTCCGCGGTCGAGGAGCGGATCCGCCAGATCCGCAACGAGATCGAGGCCACCGACTCCGACTGGGACCGCGAGAAGCTGCAGGAGCGGCTGGCCAAGCTGTCCGGCGGTGTCGCGGTGCTGAGCGTCGGCGCGGCCACCGAGGTCGAGGTCAAGGAGAAGAAGCACCGCGTCGAGGACGCCGTGTCCGCCACGCGGGCGGCCATCGAGGAAGGCATCATCCCCGGCGGCGGCAGCGCGCTCGTGCACCTCGCGGCCGAACTCGACGACCTCGGCCGCACCGGGGACGAAGCCACCGGGGTCGGCGTGGTGCGCAAGGCACTGTCCGAGCCGGCCCGCTGGATCGCGCTGAACGCGGGCCAGGAGGGCTCGGTCGTGGTGGCCAAGGTGGCCAGCCTGCCCGCCGGGCACGGCTACAACGCCGCCACCGGCGAGTACGGCGACCTGGTTGCGCAGGGCGTCATCGACCCGGTCAAGGTCACGAGGTCCGCCGTGCAGAACGCCGCCTCCATCGCCGGCATGCTGCTGACCACCGAGACCCTGGTCGTCGAGAAGCCGGAGGAAGAGAACGCGGCCGCCGACGCCCACGGGCACTCGCACGGCCACACGCACTAAGCGAATTCGCCTCACCATGCGGGGGTCACGGGAAACCGTGGCCCCCGCGCTCGCATTCGGGATCTGTCCCGGAGAGGAGGAGGCGGCCCATCTTCCTATCGGTTGTAACCATTTTTTCAATCTTCTTATCACTTATGACCATTATCACGCCCGAATTGCCGGAATTTAGCCCACGGAACTGATAGATAGTCACCGAAGTGATAGAAAGATGCCCACCGGGCCAATGCACGCGGCGTCTCACGGGGCATCTTCTACCTCAAGCGCCACGGCGCTCCCGAATGATGGCCGCCATTCCTATAGAGGCCTTTTATTTTCCGCCGCACCGAGATGATCCCTCCATTCCCGGGAACCATTCTTGGCATGGGGGATCCGGATGGTGTTGACGAGGCCGATCTGCGCAGGCTGCGGCCGCTCATTCTCAGGTACTGCCGGGCGCGGCTGTCGCCGCACGCGGCCGACGACGCGGCGCAGGAGGTCTTCCTCGCGCTGATGTCCG
>Ga0335073_10002822_pt1 | contig 23883 bp, 21 predicted proteins | sample Lox_Sample_22_FD_207093 | JGI IMG/M metagenome (GOLD analysis project Ga0335073, IMG submission 207093) | Soil microbial communities from Loxahatchee National Wildlife Refuge, Florida, United States - Lox_Sample_2.2 | ecosystem: Environmental > Terrestrial > Soil > Wetlands | place: USA... | reverse complement strand
CGTACACCTGCGGGAAGTCCTCGGCCGCCGCGAGCGCCGCCCGGCACGAGGCGCTGTCAGTGCCGACCGTCACGATCCGCGTAACCCCCGCCGCAGCGGCCGCGGCCACGAGCTCGGCATCGGGCGGCTCGCACAGCTCGAGGTGCGTGTGGCTGTCGATCACGCCCGCTTGGGAAACAGCGGCTCGAGCGAGGACACCTGCGCGCGAGACCCCTGGCCGGCGAACGAGGCTCCGTCGAACGCCACCGACGGTGACCCGATCGCCGAGAGCAGCCGCTCGACGGTCGCCGGCATGTACGGGTGGAGCAGGACGCTGACGACCCGCAGCCCCTCGGCCAGCGACGCGAGCGTCTCGTCGAGCCGGGGCGCGTCGGCCGGGTCGCGGGCGAGCTGCCAGGGGGCGCGCTCCTCGACGTACCGATTCAGCCGGCGCACACGCTGCCAGACCAGCTCGAGCGCCTGGGTGATGTCGGCGCGGTCGAACAGCTCGGCCACACGCTCGGGCAGGCCCGCGAAGTCCCCCGCCAGCTCGGCGTCCACGGCGGCGTCGGGGACGACGCCTTCGCGGTAGCGGGAGATCATCGCGATCGTGCGGCTCGCCAGGTTCCCGTACTCGTTCGCGAGCTCGTACTCGTAGCGAGCCCGGACCGCGTCGATACCCACGGCGCCGTCGCTCCCCCACGCGACGTCGCGCATCAGGTAGAAGCGCAGCGCATCGGTCCCGTACTCGGCGATGACGTCGAACGGATCGAGCACGTTGCCGAGCGACTTGCTCATCTTGCGGCCATCGGAGCCGAGCAGGAACCCGTGAACGAACACGTGCTCGGGCACGGGCAGGTCGGCGGCCATCAGCATCGCCGGCCAGAACACCGTGTGGAACTTGAGGATGTCCTTGCCGATCACGTGGTAGTTCGCGGGCCAGTAGCGATCGGTGAGGTCCTGCCCGGGCCTCGCGTATCCCAGCGCCGTGTAGTAGTTCAGGAGCGCGTCGAACCACACGTAGAAGACATGCGTCGGGTCCCACGGAACCTTCACTCCCCAGGTCAACCGGGCGCGCGAAAGCGACACGTCCTGCAGCCCCGACAAGATGAACGAGCGCGCCTCGTTGTAGTGATGCGGCGGCATCACGAACGTCGGGTGCTCGGCAAACAGCCGCTCGAGTGGCTCCTGGAAGCTCGACAGGCGGAAGAAGTAGTTCTCCTCGCGCTCGCGCGTGAGCGGGATCTCGTGGATCGGGCACAGGTTGCCCTCCAGGATCTCGTTCTCGACCTTGAAGTCCGCGCAGCGCGGGCAGTACCAGCCTTCGTAGACGCCCTTGTACACGTGGCCGTTGTCGTATACGCGTTGGAGCACGTCCTGGACCCGCTTCATGTGCTCCGGATCGGTCGTGCGGATGAAGAAGTCGTTGGAGATCTCGAGCTGCGGCATCAGCGCCTTGAACCGCTCGGCGTTCCGGTCGGCCAGTTCGCGGGGCTCGAGGCCCTGCGCGTGCGCCGCGTCTGCGACCGGTTCGCCGTGCTCGTCGGTGCCCGTGAGGAAGAACACGTCCTCGCCGCGCTGGCGCATGTGGCGCGCGATCGCGTCGGTGGCGATCGCCTCGTAGGCATGACCCAGGTGGGGCACGCCGTTGACGTACGAGATCGCGGTTGTGATGTAGAAGGACATCGGTGTCCCTGACTTTAGGGGGACTCGGTGAGCGCGCGATACAGCCGGTTGGCGGGGACACCGGTGAGCTCGGACACGACCGACGCGGCGGGCCGCGGCTTGGCGCCGGCTTCGACCAGCCGCTGGAGGGCCTGCAGAGCCGGACCGATCTCGTCCACGACCGACGGCGCGCCACCGACCACGAGCGCGACCTCGCCCTTCGGCGGGTCGCTCGCGTAGCGCTCGGCCAGCTCGGCGGCGGTGCCGCGCACGATCTCCTCGTGGAGCTTGGTCAGCTCGCGGCAGACGGCCACGGGCCGGTCGGGGTCGAGCTCGGCGAGCACCTGAAGGGACGCCGCGACCCGGCGGGGCGACTCGAACGCCACGAGCGTCTCGGGCGAGGCGAAGGCCTGTTCAAGCGCAGCCCGCTTCCGCGGGAGGAAACCCGTGAACCGCCACCGGTCGGCGGGCAGCGCGCTCGCCACCAGCGCCGCGAGCGCTGCCGACGGCCCGGGCAGGACCTCGACGGCCAGGCCGGCGGCCACGCATGACTGGACGAGCACGAACCCGGGATCGGAGACGAGCGGCGTGCCGGCGTCCGACACGAGCGCAACCACCGCGCCCTCGCGCATCTTCGAGACAAGCTCGGCGGCACGGGCGCGCTCGTTGTGCTCGTGGTAGCTCACGAGCCGACCGCCGACGCCGTAGCGATCGAGCAGGACGCGGCTGCGGCGGGTGTCCTCGCACGCCACGATGTCGGCCTCGCGCAGGGCGGCCAACACCCGCAGGGTCACGTCCTCGAGGTTGCCGATCGGCGTCGGGCAGATGATCAGGCGGCCGGGGCTCATCGGTTCTCCGCCATCTGCGCGAGGCCGTCGAACGCCAGGGCCGCCGCCCCGATCATTCCCGCCTCGACCCCGAACGCCGCCGGCACGATCTCGACGATGTCCTTCGACGGCGGGAGCGCGCGCTCGGCGACCTCGGCGCGGACCGGGCCGAGCAGCAGCTCCCCGGCGCCCATGACGCCGCCGCCGATCACGACGACCTCGGGGTTGAACGTGTTCACGAAGCCGGCGATCGCCACACCGAGGTTGCGGCCGATGGTCGCGAGCGTCTCGATCGCGGCCTCGTCGCCGTCGTGGGCGAGCTCGGTCACGAGCGGTCCCGCGAGCTCGCGGCCTTCGGCGTGGGCGCGGCCGAGGCCGGAGTTGGGTCGCTCGTGCGCCATGCGCAGCGCCTCGCGGGCCAGCGCGGTGCCTGACGCGAGCGATTCGACGCAGCCGTGGTTCGGGCAGTTGCCCTGGCACGGCGGGCCGTTTCGGTCGATCACGACGTGCCCGAGCTCGGCGGCCGCGCCGACCGCGCCGCGGTACAGCTCGCCGCGGAGGATCAGCCCGCCGCCGATGCCCGTGCCGATCGTGAGCAGCACGGCCTCGTTGCAACCGCGGGCGGCGCCGGCGCGGTGCTCGGCGATCGCCGCGCAGTTCGCGTCGTTGTCGACGAACACCGGAAGATCGAGCCGCTCGGCCATCACGTCAGCGAACATGATGTCCCTCAGCGGGAGGTTGACGGCGATCACCGCGTTGCCCGTCCGCTGATCGATTAAGCTCGGAATCCCGAAGCCGACTGCTGCGACCTCTCCACCGGCGCGATCGCGTGTTTCTTCGACGGCGTCGACGACGACGTCGAGGAGGTAGGAGACGTCGAGGCGGTTGATGGTGCGCTGCGCGCGGTGATGGACCGACAACCCGGAATCGACCGCGCCGGCCAGCAGCTTCGTACCGCCCATGTCGACGCCGATGGTGCGCCGGCCCGGCATGCCGTCACTATATGCACAAGATGCCCAGCGATCTCGAACAGCGACCCTACAAGCTCTACCGGTCCGGCCCGAAGGGCCTGAAAGCCCGTCTGCGCGGCGAGGAGGACGAGCTCCGGGGCCCGGTCGAGTACCAAAAGTACGGGGGACGGGGAGACCGCGGCCCGCGGCGGAAGATCACCCCCAAGCGCGTGATTCTGGGGCTGCTGGTCGCGCTCGTGGCGTGGCTGCTGCTGTCGTTCGTGCTGTTCCTGATCAGCGCCTCGACCCAGTCCGGTGGAATCCCTGCCGACGCCCAGAATGCGCTGACGTCCGGCGGCAACATGCTGACCTCGGCCAACACCGTGCTCGTGATCGGGACCGATCAGCGACCGGCGGGCACGCACGAGGGCGGCGCCAACACGTCCGACACCGGCAGCCGCTCGGACACGCTGATGCTGTGGCGGGTCGGCGGCGGAACGTCGCGGCGCCTGTCGATCCCGCGCGACACGCTCGCGGCGATTCCCGGCCACGGGACGAACAAGATCAACGCCGCCTACGCGTTCGGCGGTCCGGCGCTGACGATAAAGACCGTTGAGGCCTTCACCGGGCTGAAGATCAACCACGTGATCATCATCAACTTCGCGAACTTCCCGAAGTTCATCGACTCGATCGGGGGCGTCAACGTGAAGACCGGGCGGATCTGCTCGGAGATCAGCGGTGGCGCCCAGAACGGCGGCTGGACGCTCGACCTCCAGCCCGGCACCCACCACCTGACCGGCATCCAGGCGCTCACGCTCGCCCGGACCCGGGAGAACACTTGCGATGCCGCCAGCAACGACCTCACGCGCGAGGGCTACCAGCAGCAGATCCTGAACGGGATCAAGAGCCAGCTGCTGACGCCATACACGTTCTTCCACCTCCCGTGGGCCTCGTGGTACGCCCCGCAGGCGGTCCGCACCGACATGGGCGGGTTCACGCTGATGAGCATGTTCATCGCCTCCGAGCTCGGCGGGTCGGCGCCTGTCCAGATCCTCAAGCCCACCGGTGGCGAGAGCGTGCCCGGGGTGGGCGACGCGCTGACGGCGTCTCCGCAGGACGTCCAGCAGGCCGTTTCCAAGCTCGTCAACGGCTAGCGCGCGCCGGGTCGCTTGCTGGATTTGGGCTCTTCGTGAGTCCTTATGCAGCAAGGGCTTGAGGAATTCTGATTCCTGCCGATATGGAGGTAGTGAGCAATGCGCTAGTTCGTGACGCCCGGGACGCGATCACCTCGAACAACCGTCCAGCCCGGAGCGCATGAACCGGGTCTTCGACTTCATCCGCCGCCACCTCCGGTTGTTCGCCGGGCTCGCGGTCGTCCTCCTGGCAGCCGTCGTGACCCTCGCGGTGCGCGCGAGCGGCCCGGCGCATGCCGCGGCCAGCGCCCCCCACGCCCTGAGCTCCAGCAGCGCGACCGGTTCGGCATCCACTGCACCCAACCCCGCGTCGCACAACACCTTCACCGCACTGGCGGGGCGCTCGCACCGACCCTCGACGGCAGGCGCCCGCCCGGCGACGCCGACGAGGCGCGGCCGGGTCGCCGCGACGCTCACGCGTCCTTCCGGCCGCCGAGGCCTCCGCACCCCGGCGCCCACTCCCGCGGCGCTCTCGCTCGCGCTGCGGCAGGCCACCGGGCTCTCGCCGGCGCAGGTGACGAGTCGCAGTGTCTGCGCGCCGGCCCAAGCCGGTCAGGCCAGGTGCGCCGCCGAGGCGCTCGTACTGCGCTCGAACGGTGGTCTGGTTCGCCCGCACGTGCACCCCGGAGCCACCCTCGGACGCGTCCGTCCTACCGGGCGCTCAACGGTCAAGCCGGCGACCACGTCATCGTCGGCCCCACCACAGGCCGATACCCCGGCCTACCTCGAGCAGGCCTATGACCTTTCGTACCTGTCCCAGAACGAGGGCAATGGTGACACGGTCGCGATCGTCGACGCCTACAACGACCCCACTGCGCAGGCGGATCTGAACACCTACCGCTCGACCTACGGGCTGCCGGCGTGCGGCGCAGGCTGCTTCACCCAGGTAAACGAGTCGGGCAACGCCTCGCCCCTGCCCGCCACCTCCGGCAGCTGGCAGGTGGAGATCTCGCTCGACCTGGACACGGTCTCGGCGATCTGTCCAAACTGCCACATCCTGCTCGTCGAGGCGAAGACCTCGAGTACCTCGGATCTGTGGAGGGCGATGCAGACGGCGGCCAACCTGGGCGCCGACCAGATCTCCGACAGCTGGACGTCGACGTCGTCGTCGGCGTTCCCGGCGAGCTTCGTCCCGTCGAATGTCCCCGTCGTGGCCGCGACCGGCGACGACGGCTACCTGGGGGCGGGCGAGGACAACTACCCCGCGGCGCTGCCCGGGGTCACGGCCGCCGGAGGCACCTCGCTTGCATCCGCAACCGGCAATGCCCGCGGCTTCAGCGAGGGCGCGTGGTCGGGCGCCGGTTCGGGCTGTGACCTCAACGTCGCCAAGCCGACCTGGCAGACCGACACCGGCTGCACGGGTCGCTCGTATGCCGATCTGTCTGCCGACGCCGCTCCGGCGACGGGACTCGAGATCTACGTCGGTGGGGCCTGGCAGCTCGTGGGCGGCACGAGCCTGGCGACACCGCTGATCTCGAGCTACTACGCACTCACCGGGGTCACCTCGGGCTCCGCCCAGTGGGCATACGCGAACAGCGGTCTGCTCAACGACGTCACCTCCGGCTCGAACGGCAGCTGCGCGATCGGTATCTCCTACATCTGCAATGCCGGCCCGGGGTATGACGGCCCCACCGGCGTCGGCTCGATCTCGGGCGATGTGGTCGCCGGCGCCCCGGGGATCGGCGGGCCGTCGATCGCAGCCGGCTCCGGCAACGGCTCTGGCAACAGCTACACGGAGGCCATTCGCTCCGACGGCGCGACGCTCACGGGCGGGATCTACCCGAACGGGCTCGACACCACCTGGTGGATCGACTACTGGCCGGCGAGCGGCGGCAGCGTGCAGCAGACACCCGCCACCGACATCGGCTCCGGCACCGCGCCCGTCATTGTGACCGGTTATCCCACGCAGTTGACGCCGAACACCACGTACGACTACGAACTGGTCGCCGAGAACGGCGACGGCACCACCGACGGCTACACCTACAGCTTCACGACCTCGGCCGCATCGCCGACCACCCCGGTCGCCTCCTTCACGTCCACGCCCACTGAGTCCGCCTCCGGGTCGATCAGCTTCGACGCCAGCGGGTCGACCGACTCCGGCGCGACGATCACCGATTACAGCTGGGACTTCGGCGACGGCAGCAGCATCGACGACGCCGGCGCCACGCCGACCGCTGCCCATCAGTACGCCAGCCCCGGCACCTACAACGTCACCGTGATCCTCACCAACAGCGCCGGCCAGAAAGAGACGACGACCCAGAGCGTCACCGTGTTCACTTTCGCGCCGGGACAGCCCACCCCGGGGCAGCCGGTCAGCTTCAACGCGAGCAGCTCAAGCCATTCGTTCGGTGCGAACGACACCTACAGCTGGAGCTTCGTTGGTCCCGCCGGCCCCAACAGCACGACCGTCGGCGCGACCGGCGCGACCCCCACCGAGACCTTCGCGCGTGGCGCCTACCAGGTCACGCTGACCGTCACCGACGGCGGTGGCCAGACGGCAACCGCCACGCAGACGGTGCTCGTCGGCGACCCGCCGAACGCCACGACGACGACCTTCTCCCCGTCCGTGACGGTCACCCAGCCCGGCACTGACGTGGACTTCACCGCCACCGCCTCGAGCCCGGACGCCACGGCCGGTGGCTCCATCGCCGGCTACAGCTGGAACTTCGGCGATGGCTCGACGGGCACCGGCCAAGACCCCGCGCACAGCTACGCCAACCCGGGCGTCTACCCGGTGAGCCTGACGGTCACCGACGACCTCGGCGAGACCTACACAACGCCGACCCAGAACGTAACCGTCGACGCCACTCCCACGGCGGCGTTCACGATCTCGCCCAGCGAAGCGAACCCGGGCGGACAGGTCAGCTTCGACCCGAGCGGCTCGAGCGACTCACCAGGCACGATCCAAACGTACAGCTGGAACTTCGGCGACACCGGCGCAGACGGGCCGGGCACGAGCTCGCTGGAAGACCCCGCCTACACCTACGCCAACCCCGGCACCTACACGGTCACGCTGACCGTCACCAACGATGCCGGTCAGAGCAACAGCGTCACACACACGGTCACCGTCGACGATCCGCCGACCGCCACGCTGACCCCCTCCACGGCTCTGACCACTCCCGGCTCGGCCGTCAGCTTCACCTCGACCGCCGCCAGCCCCGCCACCGGCGGCTCGATCGCCGAGTACACCTGGAACTTCGGCGACGGCACGACCGTCACCGGCACCGACGAGGACCCCACCCATAGCTACGCGTCGCCGGGGGCCTACACGGTCACCCTGACCGTCACCGACAACCTCGGCGTGACCGCCACCGCGACCGCGCACGTCACCGTTGACGCCGTCCCCACGCCCGCCTTCACGGCCTCGTCGAACCCCGTCACGGCGGGGTCGGCGGTCGCCTTCAATGCCGGCGGCTCGAGCGACTCCGTCGGCACGATCACCGGCTACAGCTGGAACTTCGGCGACGGCACAACGGCCAACGGCCAGGCGCCTAGCCACATCTATGCGAGCCCGGGTACGTACACGGTGAGCCTGACCGTCACCAACAACGCCGGCCAGAGCGGCACCCGGACCGGCACCGTCACCGTGAACAGCGTGTCGAGCCCGACCACGCCGCCGGTCACGACCACCCCCTCGCCGGCTCCACAGCCGGCTCCGGTCCCGACGACCCCGACGCCACTGAGCGCCAGCCTCGGCGGCGCGAAGAATCAGCGGCTCGCCCCGGCGCTCGCGCACGGGGTGCGGGTGAGCCTGTCGGTGAGCCAGGCGACCCGGGCGAGCTTCCAGGTCACGATCCCCGTGTCCCAGACCCACCTCGCCCATGCTCGTCGCAAGCCCAAGACCCGCACGATCGTGCTCCTGCAGACCCGTGCTCAGGGCGTGAACGCCGGAACGAAGGCGATCACGCTGAAGCTGTCGCGGGCGGCCGCGCGCGAACTGGCCGGCACCGGGCCGCTCGTCCTGACCGTGAAGGTGACGCTGACCGAGGCGAGCGGCGCCACAATCAGCCGCACCGTGAAGGTCACGCTTACGCGCTGACGCGCCTGGCGGGCTGAGCCGGCGCGGCGGCGCGCGTCAGTCCGACGACTTCGAGGCGGTCGTCTTCGAGTCCGACGACGTCTTCGACTCGGAGCTCTTGGAGCCGGAGTCCGATGACGACTTCGAGTCGGACGAGCTGCTGTCGCTCTTGTCGCTCTTGTCGGTGCTGCTGTTCTCGCGGGCGCGCTTGCGGGTGCCGTAGTCGGTGTTGTAGAAGCCCGATCCCTTGAAGTGGACGGCGACCGGATGGAACACACGCGACACCGGCGCTTCGCACGTCTCGCAGATCTGTACCGGATCGTCGCTCATGCGCTGCATGACCTCGAACGTATGGCCCTGCTCGCATTTGTACTCGTAGATCGGCATCGCTTCACTAAGTATAGGCGGCCGTTTTGGCACTCTCAAGGGGAGAGTGCCAAGGCCAGACGGCGGCGGCGTCAGCCGCTCGGAGTCGCCGGCGTCTGCTCGGTGATCGGCTGGCCGGCGGCCGCGGCCTGGCTCTTGACCTGAGAGATCGTGCTGTCGATTCCGTCGACGTCGCCGGGGTTTGCCCCGCCCGATTTCACGCTGCTGGCGAGGCCGTGGAGCTTGTTGTCGAGGTCGGTTATCGGGGAGACCAGCTTCGAGAGGGTCGGACTCGCCTGAGCATCGGCAAGCGCCAGCTTGAGCTCGTGGTAGACGAACGCCGCCGCCAGCGCGGCCTTGACGGTGGTGAACTTGTGCTCGAGCGGGTGGGTGAGCTCTCCGGCCTTCGCCGGCTTGTAGATCCAGTGGTGGAAGGCCCCGAACGCGAGCCCCGCGTGAAGCACGAACTTCGTCTTCGCGAGATGCGTCGTCGTGGTCGTTGCCGCGGTCCCGGTCGCGTTCGCCGGAGCAGCCGCCGAGCTGGTCGGCGACGAACTCGAGCTACCGCAGCCGACGACGGCAAGCGCGATCACGCACACGGCGGAGACGAGGCAGACCGGATACCTCATCGCGTTGCAAGGTAGCGCCGGTTCTCCAGACCTACAACCGTGCCGGCAACTCTTGTTCACCTACCACTAGCATGCTCCGCGCGATGCCGACCGACGTGGTCACGATGGACAAGATCGTCTCGCTGTCCAAGCGGCGCGGCTTCGTGTTCCCGAGCAGCGAGATCTACGGCGGGCTGGGATCGAGCTACGACTACGGCCACTACGGGGTGCTGCTCAAGAACAACATCAAGAATCAGTGGTGGCGCGCGATGCTGCAGGAGCGCGACGACATCGTGGCGCTCGACTCCGCGATCATCCAGCACCCGCGGACGTGGGAGGCGAGCGGGCACCTGGCCGGGTTCACCGATCCGCTCGTCGACTGCCGCACGTGCAAGCTCCGCTTCCGCGAGGACCACCTCGCCCAGTCCGCGTGCGGGCGCAAGCCCTCGAAGCATCCCGGTGAGACCCCGGAGTGCGACCTGACCGAGTCCCGCGACTTCAACCTGATGTTCCAGACCACGGTCGGACCCGTCCAGGAGGAGGGATCGACGGTCTACCTGCGTCCCGAGACCGCCCAGGGCATCTTCCTGAACTTCAAGAACTACCTGCAGTTCTCGCGTAAGAAGCCTCCGTTCGGGATCGCCCAGATCGGCAAGAGCTTCCGCAACGAGATCACCACCGGAAACTTCATCTTCCGCACGCGCGAGTTCGAGCAGATGGAGATGGAGTTCTTCGTGCCCCCGTCAGAGGCCGAGCAGTGGCACCAGCACTGGCTGGCGGAGCGGATGACCTGGTGGACCTCGCTCGGGCTCCGGCCGGACCATCTCCAGCTCCGCCCACACGACGCCGATGAGCTTTCGCACTACTCGAGCGCCACCAGCGACGTCGAGTACCTGTTCCCGATCGGGTGGTCCGAGCTCGAGGGGATCGCCAACCGCGGCAATTTCGATCTCACCCAGCACGCCGAGTTCTCCGGTCAGAAACTCGAGTACGTCGATACCGCGACGGGCGACCGCTACGTCCCGCACGTGATCGAGCCCGCGGCCGGCGTCGATCGCGCGATGCTGGCATTCCTCGTCGACGCCTACGACGAGGACGAGATCGAGGGCGAGCAGCGGACGGTGCTCCGCCTCCACCCGATTCTCGCGCCGGTCAAGGTCGCGGTCCTGCCCCTCGTCCGCAAGGACGGCCAGCCCGAGCTGGCCCGCGAGGTCTATCGCGATCTGCGCGAGCGTGTCCAGGCCGAGTACGACGAGGGCGGCGCGATCGGGCGCCGGTACCGCCGCCAGGACGAGATCGGCACCCCGTGGGCGGTGACGATCGACCACCAGTCGCTCGAGGACCGGACGGTGACCCTGCGCGACCGCGACAGCCTCACGCAGGTGCGGATCGCGATCGAGGATCTGGCCGACGAGGTCGAGAATCGGCTCCGGCACCCTTGGCGGTCACCTAAGCTGGATTAGCCATGGCCGCCACGATCGCCGCCGACCAGATCTCGTACGCGGACCTGTACGCGCGCTGGGAGCAGGGGAACTGGCGCGCGACCGAGCTCGATTTCACGCTCGATCGCGAGCAGTGGGAGAACGAGTTCACCGAGCTCGAGCGCGCCGGCGCGCTTTGGACGTATTCGCTGTTCTTCCACGGCGAGGACTCGGTCGCGGACAACCTCTCCCCGTTCATCGACGCCGCCCCGCGCGAAGAGCAGAAGTACTTCCTCGCCACCCAGCAGGTCGACGAGGCCCGCCACGCCGTGCTGTTCGCCCGGTTCATGAAGGAGGTGGCGGGCGCCGGATCGGACGTCGGCGCCTCGCTCGACCACACCCGGCCGAAGCTCACGTGGGGCTTTCGCAAGGTGTTCGAGCGGCTCGATCGGATGGCCGACGAGCTACGCCGCGATCGCTCGAAGCCGAAGCTCGCCCAGGCGATCACGCTGTATCACGTCGTGATAGAGGCATCGCTCGCCCAGCCCGGCCAGCACTTCATCGAGGAGGGCCTCGGGCGACGTGGTCTGCTGCCGGGGTTCCGTGAGGGGGTCGGGAACGTCGCCCGCGACGAGCAGCGCCACATCGCGTTCGGCGTCAAGATGATCGCCGACCTGGTCCGCGAGGACCCCGAATGCGAGCCGGCGATCGCCGAGTTGTTGCGCGAGGTCCTGCCGTTCACGGTCGCCGTGTTCGTGCCGCCGGACTGGGACGAGCGCTACATCACCAGCTTCGGCTTCACGCTCCAGGACATCTACACCCAGGGCGCCGAGGCGATGGAAGCCCGCCTGCGCGCCGCCGGCCTCGACCCGACAAAGATGCGCCTCGGGCTCCCGTTCGACATGCCGCCGGCCGCACGGGCCGAGCGCGGACTGACGCTGCTCCGTGCCGGGTATCTCGGCGAGCGCAACGGCGGCGTCAAGCCCAGCCCCGAGGCGACCGCGATGCTGTTCGACGGCCTGCGCCGGCAGATCGATCCGTCGGTGGCGCCGGGGGCGACGATCCAGTGGGACTTCAGCGACGCCGAGCCGTGGCACCTGCAGATCGGCGGCTCGGGAGGGCCGACGGCGGTCGCGCCCGGTCGGGTCGAAGGTGCCGACCTCACCTTCCACTGCCGGCTCCAGGACTGGACCGACATCGCCGCCGGGCGCACCGAGCCGTGGCGCGCGCTGCTCCAGCGCAAGGTCCGTCCGACCGGCAGCCTGCGCATGCTGGTGCGGTCGCGCCGGCTGTTCGCGTAGCCGGCCGGCTACACCGACGTTGCATAATCATGGGCAGCCCGTAGTTCGCCCGTCCAGGAGGTCGGTCTGCACGACCAGCAGCAGGCGTTGGTGCTCGGTGCCTTGCGTCGCGCCACCGGCACGCCTGTGAGCTACGCGGAGCTCCGCGCGGCGGGCGTGGAGCTTCCGGCGAGCGTGGTGTCAGAGCTCGAGCTGGCCGGAGTCCCGATCGAGCGCTGCCGCGGCGTCGAGGGGCGCGGGCCGAGCGTGCGCCTCGACCCCGCCTTCGATGTGACCGACGAGGCCGCGGCGGATGAAGGCACACGGCCGGCCAAGCCCGCGCCGCCGGCCGTCGAGCCCAGGCCGCGGGGCAGGGCCGGCAGACGGCGCGCCCTTGCCCCGGTGGCGTTCGTCGCCGTGATCGCCGCGGTTGCCGTGCTCGTCGTCACCTCGCTCGGCGGGAGCGGCAGGCCGGCGCCGTCGCGCGTCGCCCGGCACCCGCAGGGCAGGACGGTGGTCTCGGCGAGCGCCACCCATATGACGGCAACCACTCCGCCGGCCGCGCCCGCTCCGCCGCCGATCCCGATCTCGCTTGGACTGGCCACGCAACTCGAGGCGCAGGGGCACGGCCTGCTCGAAGCCGGCAGCTACTCGGGCGCGGTGGCGGTGTTGCGCCGGGCGCTGCTCGCCACCGGCGAGGATGTCACCGCTTGCGTCCAGCCGGCGAGCACGATGTGCCTGACGTACGCCTACGCCCTCTACGACCTCGGCCGGGCGCTGAGGCTGAGCGGCGATCCCGCCGCGGCGGTCCCGGTCCTCGAGCGCCGGCTCCAGATCGACAACCAGCGGCCGGTGGTCCTCGCCGAGCTCGCGCTGGCCCGCGCCGGAGCGACCTGAGCGGCGGCTGCCCGCGGATTCCGAATAAGTAACCACTCGGCGTCCACGGGCGCCCGAGTGGTCCGAAACTCGGCCGTGGCCCGAACAGCTCACCACTCGGCCCCCCGGCGAGGTCGAATGGTGTGTTTCTCGGACTGACGTGACGCGCGACGACCGCGGCTAGCGCAGCGTGAGCGCCACCGCCGGCGAGGCGCCGGCGGCGTAGCGTGCGCTCGCGGTCGTGCGCGCGATCACCACGTAGCGACCGGGACGCCCGGGCCGGAAGCGCGCCGAGAACCCGCCCGAACCCCCAGGAACGCGCTTGGCCGCCACAAGGTGCCGGCGCCCGCCCACGACCCGGTAGAGATCGACGACCACGCTGCGGAGCGCCGGCGACACCGTGCCGGTGACCTCGATCGGGGGCGCCGGGCCGGCAAGCCCGAGTGTCAGCACCGGAGCGACCGCGATCGGCACGACGTTCGAACCGACCGCCGGCGCCGGCCGGTGGAGCGCCCGGACGAGCGTGTTGCCGGCGGGGGTCAAGTTCATGCTCCAGCTACCGTCGGCGGCCGTGGTCGCGGTGGCGATCGTGACCTCCGTACCGGCGTCGATCTGCTGGAGCTCGATCGGCTCGCCGGCGAGGGGGCTGCCGGTCGCGAGCTCGGCCAGCCGCCCGGACACGGTCACAGTCGCACCCGGCGATACCGGAGCCGCAACGCCCGCCGTCGCCGACACCGACAGCCGAGCCGGCGAGCCCGCGAGCGTCGCCACCTGCGGGCGGATAGACGGGAGCCGGGCGTAGAACGCGTTGCCGGGACAGCTCGTCTGATCTCCGTCGCGGTGGCCGGCGACGCGCGGCAACGACACATGCGCGCCCGGCGCGAACGGCGTGTAGAACGCGTCACTCGGGTTGACCTCCACGGTGACGCGCCCCAGGACGGGCAGACCGTGGAGCGACAGCTTCCACGCCAGCAGGTGCTCGAGCGCGCCGATCGCCGCCGGCGGGGGGACGACGTCCATGAACGACCCGAGCACGACCATTCCGGTCGACTCCGTGTTGTAGCCGCCGGCGTGCGCGCCCATCACGGGGAGGTCGACGCCGCCGGCGCGCGCCTCCCAGATCCGGCCGAACGCGTCGACCGCGAAGTTGTAGCCGATGTCGAAGAAGCCGCGGACGTAGCGGTGGTAGGCGTAGATCGACATCAGGATCGAGGGAACCTGGCCGGCGCCGTACCCGTTCGGCGTCTCGCTGTGATGGACGAACGCGAGCTTGACCGTGCCGTAGAACGGGCCATTGCTCGGCGGAGCGTGGCCCCGGGCCCAGGCCGAGCGCGCGATGATCGCCGGCTGGCCCGGGCCGGCGTCGAGCACCGGCTGGGCGAGCGGAAACGCGCCGGCCACATGAGCCGTGACCCCTGCCGGAGCCGCGGACCCAGCGGCCACGAAGTGCACCCGCACCCCGCGCGCGACACCGGCGACGCGCAGCTGAACGTCCGACGCCGGTCCGGTCCACACGGGCTCGCCAAACAATCCGGACCCCGCCGCCCCGGTCGCGTACCCGGCCACGCGATCGGGACCGTGGCCGAGAACCGACGCCACCGCCCAGGGCCCCCACGGCCCGCCCCCGCGCGCCCGCGTCCGAATCGAGATCCGCGCCGCCGCCGGCCCGCTCCACTCCACACCGACCAGGGCGAACCGCCGCCCAGCCGCGATCACACCAGACAACCCCGACACAGTCCCGACCCACCGGCTGAACACGGACCCCGAAACACCAGCAAGCCCAACCCCCGGCCGCGCCAACGAAAGCGCGCCCGCCACCGCGGCGCCACGCAGCACCGCTCGGCGCGTAAGACGGCTGTCCTCGGGAGACGACACCTTCCCGCTACTGGACCTTAGCTCGCGCCAAAACCCGGAACCCCCCGGACACGGAAGTCGCGCTCACCGACTCCACATACACGTGCGGATCGTTGAACAGCGTGAGCGTCGCGATCCCGCCGAACGGGACATCGGGCGCGACCACAAGCGCACCATCCCGAGCCGCGACCGTCGCGGCCACACTCGCCGTCAGCCCCAGGAAGCTGGCCGTTCCGCGAAGCGTCAGAGAACCGTCAGCGGATGCGATCGGCGAAACGTCCTGAAGGAAGAAGACCGCCGAACGCAAGTCCGACTGGGTGACGGTCGCCGCGGCGGTCAAAGAGCTCCCCCGCTTGCGCATGGTCGCATCGCGCAACGCGAGCGGCCCCACGGTGAGCACCGCCACCGACGCGTCGGCCGAGCCGGCGTCAACCGTCTCTCCCAGCGTCTTCCCGAGACTGCTCACCGGTGCGCGATAGCTCGCCATCCGGACGACGACGCTGTCGGCCCGATGCCAGAGAAGCTTGATCGCGGGGAACGCGCTCACCTTGACCTCGAGCACGGTGCCGGACTTCGATAGCTCGTTGCGGACCCGGCTCGCCGCGATGCCCGGAAGCACAAACTGCGCCACCACCAGGACCAGCAGCACGACGCCGACCGCGGCGAGAACGGCTATGCGACGCACCCCTCAGCTCAAGACGGCGCGGGCGGCGATCGTCGCCTGCTCGACGAGCGGGCCGATGTCGAGCTCAGGCTCGCTGAGCCGCCGGACCATCACCCCATCGGCGAGCGCGAACAGGAACATCGCCGCGAGCTCCGGCTCGATGCCCAGCGACAGAACGCCGGTGTCCTGCTTGCGCTCGAGCGCGCCGGCGAGGTGCGACCGGGTCCGCCGGCCGAGCTCGCTCAGCTGGGCCGCGATCTCCTCGTTGCGCTGCGCGAGGGTGAGCATCTCGTAAATCATCACCGGCGCAGGCCCGTCCCCGAGCCACTCCTCGAAGCTCCGCACCAGCGCGTCGAGCACGTCCTCGGCGTTACCGGCGCCGCCGATCGCCTCCTCGAGACGCTCGATCCGCACGTCGGACTCGCGGCGCACGACCTCGACCAGCAACCGCTCCTTCGTGCCGAAGTAGTAGTGCAGCAACCCGCGCGAAACACCGGCCTCGTTGGCGACGTGGTCGAACGTGGAGCCCGCGATGCCGCGCGCGGCGACGCTCGTCCGCATCGCCTCGACGATCCGCCCCGCCTTGTCGCCCGATAGCTCGCGAGACCTCGAGACGCCTGGTTCAGTTGCCGTCTCCAACACGGCGATTCTAATCGCCGTAACGGCCCTTAACGCGCCGGAGGCGCCGATGGCGCCTCCGATCCAGGTGGTCGCTGTCGACGCACGCGCGGCTAAGCGGCTCCGACCGGTGAACTCGGCGGGGTCGACGGCGTGCTCGGCGGCGGGGTGTATTGGAACTCCTCCTCCTTGCCGAACACCGCGTCCAGCACCTTGGTCCGGAGCTTCTCGCTGCCCGCGAGCGCGAGGCCGAACCCGAGCGTCAGGATCATGAGCTTGCGCCCGATCCCGCGGCTCTTCTTGGGCTTCTGCTTCTTCGGAGCCTCGGCCAACGCCTGGGTTGCGTCGCGAAGCGCCTCGATCGTGACCTGCAGGTCGCGCTGGAGCTTCTTGTCCTCGAGCAGCACCTTCGTCGGCGCCTTCCCGTTGGTGAGGCGCGAGTAGGCGCTCTTGCTCGAGTCGAAAGCCGTCTTCACGTTCTCGCGTAGCTGGGCGTCCTGGACCAGACGCCGGATGTACGGAGTCGCCTTGTTGATCGTCTCCATGTCCACGGCATTGAATGGAGCCGCCATGGATTTCTTGCGCTTCGCTGACATAGGTCTCCCTCTTTGCGTGGGGTCGTCAGAGGTCAGGATACGCGAATAGGGCACGCCGTCGGACGTTTCTCCCCGCATCCAGGCCCCTCCCAACTGGCTACCCGGTGAACGCCGGGTTATGCAGCCTGGAGCGCCTTCGGACGGCGACGGGCCGGTCGCCGCTGGAGCGCGACCTCGAGCGCCTCCTCGATCGTCGAGACGAAGCGGAACTCGAGGTCCTTGCGCAGGTGCTCGGGAATCTCGTCGACGTCCTGCTCGTTGAGCCCGGGAGCGATCACGACCCGGATCCCGTTTCGCTGGGCGGCGAGCGCCTTCTCTTTCAACCCACCGATCGGCAGGACCTGGCCGGTCAAGGTGATCTCGCCGGTCATCGCCACGTCTGAGCGGACGAGCCGCCCGGTGAGGAGCGACACGAGCGCCGTGGCCATCGCGACGCCGGCGCTCGGTCCGTCCTTGGGTGTCGCGCCCGCCGGGACGTGGACGTGGATCTCGTGGGTGGCGAACCAATCGTCGGGGAGATCCGGGACGAGCTCGGCGGCGTTCGAGCGCACGTATGACAGCGCAGCCTGCGCGGACTCCTGCATCACCTCGCCGAGCTGGCCGGTGATCGTGAGACGGCCGCTCCCGGGGAAGGCGGTCGCCTCGATGAACAGCACCTCGCCACCGACCGGCGTCCACGCGAGCCCGGTGGCCACCCCCGGCCTCGCTGTGCGCCGCCGGGTCTCCGAGAAGAACCGCCGCTTGCCGAGGAGTTCGCGGACCCGCGGCTCGGTGACGGTCAGCTTGCGCTTGAGCGCGCCCTCCGCTACCTGCCGCGCGACCTTCCGGCAGATCGTGCCGATCTCGCGCTCGAGCTGGCGGACGCCGGCCTCGCGGGTGTAGTCGGCGATGATCGCGCGCAGGGCCGGGTCGGTGAATGTGATCCGGCTCGGCGAGAGGCCATTCCGCTCGATCTGACGCGGAACGAGATAACGCCTCGCGATCTGGAGCTTCTCGGCTTCCGTGTAGCCGGCAAGCTGGATCACTTCCATGCGGTCCCGCAGCGGTCCGGGGATGGTGTCGAGCGTGTTCGCCGTGCACACGAACATCACGTCCGAAAGGTCGAACGGCAGGTCGAGGTAGTAATCCCGAAACGCGTTGTTCTGCTCGGGGTCGAGCACCTCGAGCATCGCGCTCGAGGGGTCGCCACGGAAATCCGAGCCCATCTTGTCGATCTCGTCGATCATCAGCAGCGGGTTGCGGACGCCGGCGTCACGCAGCGCGCGGATGATCACGCCGGGCAGCGCGCCGATGTACGTCCGGCGGTGGCCGCGGATCTCGGCCTCGTCGCGCAGCCCGCCGACGCTGATCCGCTCGAACTGACGGCCGAGCGCCCGCGCCATCGACCGACCCAACGACGTCTTCCCCACCCCCGGCGGACCGACGAAGCACAGGATCGACCCACGGGCGTCCGGCTTCAGCTGGCGCACGGCCAGGAACTCGAGGATCCGGTCCTTGACCTGCTCGATGTCGTAGTGGTCCTCGTCGAGCACCTTGCGCGCGTGCCCCAGGTCGAGGTTGTCCTCGGTCTCCTTGTCCCACGGCAGCGCCGCGATCCACTCGAGATACGCGCGGATCACGCCGTACTCGGCCATCGCCGGCTGCAGCCGCTCGAGCCTCGCGAGCTCGCGATCGACCTGCTTGCGGACGACCTCGGGGAGATCTAGCTCCTCGAGCTGCTTGCGAAGCTCGCCCACCTCCGCCTGGACTTCGTCGACCTCGCCGAGCTCCTCCTGGATCGCCTTGAGCTGCTGGCGCAGGAAGTACTCGCGCTGGCCCTTGTCGAGCTCGGACTGGACCTGGGATTGGATCTTCGACCCGATCGCCACCACCTCGAGCTCGCGCGCGAGGATCTCGGACAGCCGTCGCAGGCGCTTGGAGACGTCGACCTCCTCGAGCAGCTCCTGCTTCTCCTCGGTCGGGATCCGGAGCGCGCCGGCGATCAGGTGCGCGAGCACGCTCGGGTCCTCCACGTTGGCGACCATGATCTGGAGCTCCTCGGGCAGGTATGGCACCTGCTCGATGATCTCGGTGAACGTGTGCTGGACGTTGCGCATCAGCGCGGTCAGCTCGGGCGAGTGCTGGACGACGTCGGGCAGCTCCTCGATTTCGGCCACCAGGTACGGCTCGGTCTTGACCCAGCGCACGATCCGGATCCGCTGGCCGCCCTGGATCAGCACCCGGAGCGTCCCATCGGGCACCCGGATCATCCGCGCCACCGTGCCGAGCACGCCGACGTCGTAGAGATCGTCCGGGGAGGGTGACTCGACGTCGGTGTTGCGGCTCGCGACCATCGCGATCGCGCGGTCGCCGCTCAGCACGTCGTTGATCAGCTGGACGCTTCGCGGCTGCCCGACGTTCAGCGGCACGAGCATGTCGGGGAACGTGACCGAGTCGCGCAGCGGCAGAACGCCGACCTCGTGCGGGAGCTCGCGCGTCGCGCCGATCGCCACTTCCTGGGCGGGACGCTCGGCGGTCCCTACTTCGATCATCAGTGGTCGCTCACGTAGGTACGGTCGCACCGAGAGGTGCGACTGGTGGATGCCAGGCAAGGACGCAGGATCCGACGTGTGCCTCTGGCACATGAGGGTCCGAGGACAAAGCCTGGCGCCGCCCGGCGTGCCTCGAATGCGAGCGTACTTGCGTGAGAGGCCACTATCGGTCTTCCAGGTCGGCGATGCGGACGGTGCGGGCCCCGACCTCGCGGTGGACCAGCGGCAGCTCGACCCTCAGCATCCCGTCCTCGTACGTGGCCTTGGCCTCCTGCGCGCGCACGTCGGCACCGAGTTCGATCACGCGCTGGAACGGACCCCGCTCGATCTCGACCTGCTGGTACACGTCGGTCTGGGAGCCGCCCGGCCGGCGGACCCCGGACAGGATCAGCTTGCGACCCTCGATCTCGAGCTCGATCTCGGACGGATCGATGCCAGCGAGCTCGGCGGTCACGATCGCGCGCGGCGGATCGAGCTTGTAGGCCACGTCGACCGCCGGCAGAAAGCCGACGCGCCGGCGCGCCACGCCGGCGCGCTCGAACACGTCGCCGAACAGCTGGTCCATCTCGCGGCGCATCCGTTCGAAGTTGGCGAACAGGTCACGCTCGGACATCTCGGCGGGAGCTTAGCTTGGGCCTCGTTTCGCTTGGGCCTCGCTTCGCTCGGCATCCCTGGGGCCGTGCGGGCCCGTCCGGTCAGGAGTCGCGCTCGCCCGGGACCGTGTAGATGGACCCGTCGCCGGCGAGGTCGACCGGGCGCCGGAACGTGGCCTCGGCCTCGGCGCGGACCCACTCGGCGTCGAGCTCGTCGGAGAAGTGGGTGATCACGAGACGCTGCGCGCCGGCGCGCCGCCCGTGTTCGCCCGCCTCCCCCGGAGTGAGGTGGCCGCGGACGCCGGTCCGCTCGGGGCGGGGCAGGGTCGCCTCGATCACGAACAGGTCGGTCTCGCGCGCGAACCGCACGATCTGGTCGTTCGGGCTGCAGTCGGCGCTGTAGGTCAAGCGGCCGCTCGCCCCGGAGAGCTCGACCGCGAACGTCCGCGTGTAGTGCGGAACCTCGCAGAAGCGCACACCGATCGGCCCGAGGGCGAACTCGTCGGGGCCGTCGTACTCGTGTAGCTCGAAGGCGCGCTCGATCAGTTCCTCGTCGCCCCACGTTGACACGAGCCGGCGGAACAGGTCACCGGCTCCCATCGGCGCGTACAGCTGCGGCCGCGCCGGCGAGTCGGTCCCGGGCCAGCCGGCGACCGCGACCGGCTGCTGGCGGGGCGCGTACGAGAGCGCGTAGCTGAAGGGGACGAGATCGAGGAAGTGGTCGGCGTGCAGATGGCTGATCAGGACCGCGTCGATGTTGACGTAGTCGCGGTACCGGCGGAGCTTCGAAAACACGCCGTTCCCGCAATCGAGCAGCAGGGCATAACCGTCCTCCTCAACCAGATAACCGCTGCAGGCGCCGCAGGCGTCCTGCCACGCCGGCGACTTCCCGAGGACGGTGATGCGCACGCCTCTCCTCTCTAGGTGAACGGGCCACTCTAGAGATTGCGCCCGGGTGCGGCGTCAGTGCCGGTCCGCGTCGCGCCGGCGGGGCGCCTCGACGATCCAGCCGATCAGGATCGTGACGAGAACCACCGCAATAAACCCGGCGATCAGCGGCCAATACATGGGCGCGAAGACTACACGCCGGCGTGCAGGGCGACCTGCTCGCTGGCGGACGGGAATGCCCAGGCCACCTGGAGCCGGCGGTCCTGGCGGAACACGAACCGCAGCTGGCTCGGAGGCCTCAAACCGTCCGGATGATTCGGCCGATAGGTCGCGCACGGACCCGCGTCCGACACGGCACAGAGGAGGTTCTGACGGAAGAAGCAGTCCTCACAGCTCGCCTTCTTTGCCCGTGTGCGCACATCAGTCACGCCCGGTCCTCCTCGTGAAAAGCTCGACCTCGACTGCGAGCATCAAAGCGGCTCCTCCGCGCTGCTGCAACGCCGAATTCCGGAAATCGCAAGAAGTTCACACTTGGCTAAATACCTGCAAACAGCGGGATATTTCGCTGCCCCACGGAAACCCCGTGCAATTTCCGTAGCTTTCTTCGCGGGATGGCGGCCGCACGCGAGCAGACCCAGATGAATGTCCTCGTGACCGGCATCACGGGGTTCGTCGGCTCGCGTCTGGCGCCGCGCCTCGAGCGCGACGGACACGCCGTGCGCGGGTTCAGCCGACGCCCGCCCGCGACGGCGTCCGGCATACCGATCATCGTCGGCGATGCCGTGTCCGGAGCGGGGTTGGCCGAGGCGATGGACGACATCGACGTCGCCTACTTCCTGATGCATTCGATGGAACCGGTCGCCAGCATCGCCTCGCGTGACGGGAACGCCGGCGCCTTCGGCGCGCGCGAGCGGGCAGCCGCGGAGAACTTCGCGCGCGAGGCTCGTGCCGCCGGCGTCAAGAGGGTGATCTATCTCGGCGGCCTCGTCCCCGCCGAGGGCCCCGTATCAGCCCACCTGACGAGCAGGCTCGCCGTCGAGGAGATCCTCCTGTCCAGCGCACCGTGTGCGGTCGCGTTTCGCGCATCGATCGTGATCGGTGCGCGATCTCGATCGTTCCGATTTCTGGTGAGGCTCGTTGAGCGGCTACCGGTACTTGCAGTCCCGGCGTGGCGCACGCACGTCACCGCTCCGATTGATGAGCGTGACGTGACCGAGATCCTGGCGCGCGCGGTGAGCAACGAGGACGCCTGCGGCCAGTCGCTCGACCTGGGGGGACCAGACATCGTTACCTACGGCGAGTTGATCGACAGGATCGGCGAGCACCTGCTGCTCTCGCGGCCGACCATCAGCTTCAAGCGCCTGACCCTGACACCAATCGCGAGCCGGGTGTCGGCGTTGATCGCCGGCGAACGACACGAGCTGATCGGCCCGTTGATGGAGAGCCTCGACCAGGATCTCCTACCGCGCGACAACCGGGCAGTCCAGTTGCTCGGTGTCAGGCTCCACTCACTCGACGCCGCGATCGAGCACGCGCTCGCCGAGTGGGAGGCAACCGAGCGGCTCGCCGCGCGTTAGTGTCTGCGCGGTCATGAGCACGGTCCACGCGACGATCGACATCAACGCGCCGGTACAACGGGTGTGGGACACAGTTATGGATCCCAATCACCTCAAGGATTGGGTCACGATTCACCGGTCGGTGAGGGATGTCTCGGACCAGCCGCTGCGCAAGGGCTCGACGATGGAGCAGGTTCTCCACATCCGCGGCGTCTCGTTTCACGTTCACTGGACCCTGACCGAGGTCAAGTCTCCGCGGCACGCCGAGTGGGAAGGACTGGGACCGGCGCACTCGCTCGCACGGATCCGTTATGAGCTTTCAGGCGACGGAGACGGACCGACGAAGTTCGACTACACGAACGAGTTCGCCCCGCCAGGAGGGCGGCTCGGGAGCGTGGCCAGCCGGTTCATAGTGGGGGCCACGTCCGAGCGTGAGGCGAACAATTCACTGGCTCGTCTCAAGGCACTGCTCGAACGCACTTGACGCAACGTCAGTAACTATCGCTATCGTGTTGGGCGCTTTTATCGTTCATCCCCTAGGAGGGAGAGGCATTTGGCTGGATTTGTCGACAGCACCGTGAAGGAAATCGACGACCGACTCCGGGAACTGAAGGAGGAAGTCTCGAAGCTCGAGGCGGCACGCTCCGCGCTCGTCGGTACCCGGCGTGGCCCGGGCCGCCCGCGCGCCGCACGCGCTGCGGCGTCGACGACCACAACCACCCGGCGCCGTACAGGCCGCCGCCCTGGTCGTCCACGCGGTCGCAGCCGCGGAGGTACACGTGCCAATCAGGCGCTCGAGCTGGTACGGAGCACGCCCGGGATCACCATTCCGCAAATCGCCGAGAAGATGGGTATTGAACCGAACTACCTCTACCGGGTTATGCCCCGGCTGCTCAGCGACGGTCAGGTGAAGCGCGAGGGTCAGGGCTGGCACCCCGCCGGCTAACCGACGTCAGCACGGCGTCAGGACCGGGAGAGCCGCCTCGCACCCCCACAGCCGGATGGCACGGGCGAGGCGGCCCTCAAGACGTTTAGACAGACTTTTAGACAGTCTCCTAGATCAGATCAGGTCGAGCTGCTTCACCATCTCGCGCTCGTCCTTGAGCTCGTTGACAGTCACCTCGAGGCGCGAGCGTGAGAAGTCGTTTAGGTCCAGTCCCTGCACGACTTCGTACGTGCCGCCCGAACAGGTGACGGGCAGGCCCACGATCAGTCCCTCGTCGATGCCGTAAGAGCCGTCTGAGGGAATGCCCATCGAGACCCAGTCTCCGTCGGGCGTGCCGAGCGCCCAGTCGCGCACGTGATCCACGGCCGCGTTCGCGGCCGACGCTGCGCTCGACGCGCCGCGCGCCTCGATCACCGCGGCTCCTCGCTTCTGCACGGTGGGGATGAAGTCGTTC
>Ga0335073_10002821_pt1 | contig 23885 bp, 19 predicted proteins | sample Lox_Sample_22_FD_207093 | JGI IMG/M metagenome (GOLD analysis project Ga0335073, IMG submission 207093) | Soil microbial communities from Loxahatchee National Wildlife Refuge, Florida, United States - Lox_Sample_2.2 | ecosystem: Environmental > Terrestrial > Soil > Wetlands | place: USA... | reverse complement strand
TCTCGGAAATCTCAAAGCCCGTCACTGTGACATCAAAGTCGGGGTCGATATTGGTCAGATTTTGTAGCTCGATCGCTAGAATCGCGTCATCCCACCCCGCTTTCTCTGCGATTCGGTTGTCTGCCAGGATATAAGCTCTAATCTCGTTTTCGCTCAAGCCTTCCAGACGGATCGTCGGCACACGTTGTAGCCCCAGCAGCTTGGCCGCAGCCACCCGGCCGTGCCCTGCGATGATGGTGTTCTTACTGTCTATGAGGATGGGATTGGTAAAGCCAAACTTCTCGATGCTGGCCGCGATTTGACGGATTTGGCGTTTTGAATGTGATCGAGCGTTGTGCGGAAAAGGAACTAGACTGCTGATCGATCGATACTCGACTGCTAGGCTGGAAACGGCTTCGCTCACCATAACGCCTCCTCGTTGATTTCGATCGCAAAAAAACTCTGCGTTCAGGAGGTAGCGTACAGGTGTGTCAATCTCGCAAGCCGGTTAGCGCGAATTTCTGTTTTTTGCTTGTTTCTTTTCTCTGGCCAGCCGGTCCTTCAATCCAGCAATTGAAGCCGTTTTGGTACGGCCATCATGCGTTCGGAAGGTGATTTGGGGTCTGTCGGTGGCCAATACGTCAGCTTCCGATTGAATTTTCTCGATTACATCTTGTCCCTCAAGAGCCTCTAACTCTACCAAGAGCTCTTTTTCAGAAATCCGAGGTTTCCTACGTAGGATCTTCCGGATGGTAACGGTTAAAGCATCGGCCTTACGAGCTCTTCCGCCTTTGCGGGCAAGCCAGTTGTCCGGTCTCATGGATCGTTCCGCCAACTCCAGATAGCTATCAGAAGAATGGATCAACTTAAAAGGCAAACCCAGCATCATGTCGGCTTCCATTTTGGCTAACGCCCTCCAGCATAACTCTTGATCAGAGGCGCGCCGAACGGTCAGCTTTCTTTGCTTCCGCCAAAATTGGGCGTTGATACGGTTGATCGTAGCTATGCTGATCGTGGTGTTTGGAATAACGGTCGAGTCGGTCGTTTGCATATCCAATTCTCAGACAACCGTTTATCGAAGTCATTAGAAAAACAGTCTTTGAGAACCTCGGGCGAGGAAAATACCCTCCTCGGAGATATCGAGCAGGGAAGCAGCATTCCCTGATAGGGGCCTGTTAATCGACGGTTGAACTTGAAGCTAAAGAGCTTTAAGTCCTTATGCTTGCTTACGTTGCCGCGAACGAACCCGGCTCAGACCGAACAATTCCCTGTTCTTTTCCCTGATCGCAGGGAATATTGAGGGCGGAGAAGGGTTCGCTCATGACTCGATCCTCCGCCAGAGAGTCCTGGGTCCGGCCCGGAGACATAGGTAACAGAACGTACCGGAGAGATAGATTACACTTTGGGGCCAAAAGGGTTGTTAAAGAGCTGGACGGTTTTTTCCTCCAGATCGATGTAGCCCAGATCGTAGTGCATAAAACTCACCAGCCAGATACCATCATCTACCTCCTTGATTCCGACGGCTTGACCCGCCAGCGAAGTACTGAGATTGATTGCTCAATCGATTCTTAACCGGCACACCTCCGAACTCCTCTTCATGGAGCATCGCAAAAGCTGTGTCGTGGAGTTCCCGGTCGGAAATTGGTCGTTTTAACGATTCGTCTTCGATCGATTGTGAGTGGAGGATTAGCCACCGAAACGCTGTTCGACGGAAGGTGGTTTCGTTCCATATTCGTTGCCGTCGGTCAGCGTCCGTGATCAAATTTTTGAAATCGCCGCATTCCCGCACGGTAGCTTAGCCGACAAAGTCGCTAGCAGCGAATTGTAATTCCCTGTTGCTTCTCTATTCTGACTGACAAAAGGTCAGATGGGCATTGTGCTCAAAGTGCTTTCTTGCAGCGAGTTGCGGCCGAACACCCGGCGAGAAAACCCGGAATTCTCTGTATCTTTCCCTGTTTGCAGGGAATACAGGCCGGAGAATGGTTCGCTCCAGACTCCGTCCTCCGCCACTGGCCGATGTGCTCCACGCCGCCCAGTCGCCTTCATTCTGCGCGGCACGGATTTTTCAAGCTAGTCCAAACATGCGCTAGAGCAATAGCGGCGGCGGCTCTGCCGCGTCCCTTATTTACGCTTTGGCATTCCGTCCGCAGCCTAGCACGATACTTTCACCGCCAACATTTAGAATAAACTGCTCGGGTCTCTATGCCCTCTTCCAGAACCACATTGCGACTTGCCGGAGCGTGCGCTCTTTTTCTCGGTTTCTACGCAGCGGTGTCCCTCAGCCTCCCGCGCGGCAACCACTATTTGACGGCATTCGGTGATATCGCCCAATGCATCGTGCCGCTTCTCGCCAACGCCGGCCTCCTCTTAAATGCCGGAACTCCTCATTGGCGCCGGAACTTATTCTGGATGCTGCTCGCTTTCGGCTGTTCCCTCTGGATGATCGGCCAATTCGAATGGACCTATTACGAGGTCTATCTCCACAGGCCCCTTCCTGATAACGATCCGGGTGACATTGTTTTTTTCTTTCGCGGCATTCCCATGATGGCTGCGCTGACGTTGCGCCCAGATCTCAAGCGCGGCGAGTTGCATCTCCGGTTCGGTTATCTGGATTTCGCCCTGCTCTTGTCCTGGTGGATTTTTCTATACATCTTCATAGTGCTTCCCTGGATGTACGCCGTTCCCCTCCTGCCACAATACAACTACAGCTACATTCTTTTGCACAATGTTGAGAACCTGATCATCGTTTTCGGGCTTGCATATCTATGGCTGAAGTCTTCGCCGGCCTGGCGTGCCGTCTATGCGAATCTTTTCGGCGCTTCCACGATGTACATGCTTTCCTCGCTGGTCATCAATGTCGCGTTGGAATTTGGCCATTACCATACCGGCAGCTTATACGACCTGCCTCTGGTTGGCTCTTTTCTCTGGTTCGCGCTCGCCGGTGTCCTCGCATACCAAAAACGCGATCTTCTCGACGCAGCACCCGGGGATGGCTTCCCGCATGAACCAGGCGATGAGCGCACAGAAAGTGTTCTTCCGGCGCGGTTGGCCATGGCCGCCGTCCTTTCTCTTCCGCTCTTTGCGATCTATACGTTGCGATTCGCTAAGGAAGAGGCGGCGATCCGCGACTTTCGCCTGATGACCGTTCTTGTTGCATGGATCCCTCTGGCCCTCCTGGTGTTCCTCCGCACCTATCTCGCCGATGCGGATCGCAGTCGCTTGCTCGCGCAGTCCGAGCGTTCGGTCGAGAACTTGCAGAGGCTCCAGACTCAGCTGGTGCAATCCGAGAAGCTGGTTTCTCTTGGCCAGCTGGCGGCAGGCGCCGCGCATGAAATCAACAACCCGTTGACGGCCATTCTCGGTTTCTCCGATCTTCTCGCCGAGGATCCTCTACTGCCCGAAAAAACTCGATCTACGTCCGCCAAAATTCGCGATCAGGCCCGCCGCACAAAGACGCTCGTTGGCAACTTGCTGAGCTTTGCCAGACAGGTTCCTGCGGAACGCACCCTTCTCGACATCAATACCGTGGTCACCAACGCCGTCCAGTTGCGCACGTTGGATCTGCGGACCGGAACGGTGCGCATCGAACTGCAGCTTGAGTCCGTGCTCCCGGCCATTCGCGGCGATGGCAACCAGCTTATGCAGGTTTTCTTCAACATCATCAGCAACGCGCTGGATGCCATGGAAGCCGCGGAGCGCGGTGGCGTTCTCACCATCAAGACGCTTCGCGATCGCGGCTACGTCGTGGTCCTGTTCTCCGACACCGGCCCGGGCCTAAAGGAACCGCATCGGGTATTCGATCCCTTCTATACGACCAAGCCCGTTGGCAAGGGCACCGGCTTGGGTTTGAGCATTTGCTTCGGCATCGTGCAAGAGCACGCCGGCAGAATTCACTGCTACAACCGTCAGGAAGGTGGCGCGGTCTTTCGGGTTGAATTGCCCGCGGTTTTAGCGCCGCTGCCACCCAAGGATGCGCAACTGGCAGCGGCCGCTGCTGGGCCGAATCCTCAGAAACTTACTTGAAGCTATGCTTATCCCGCATGGGTGCACGGCCTGCCGAGGGCCGAGCTCGTGTTACATTCTGTGCGGCCCTGAAATTTCACCGCCCCCCAGACGTATCAAGGAAGTGCTCATGAGCAGCGCGGCCATCGTCACCCACCAACTGAGCCGGCGTTTCGGCAACCTGACCGCTGTCGATAACGTGGACCTGACCGTCGCCGCCGGCCAGTTTTTCGGCTTCCTCGGCCCCAACGGTGCTGGAAAATCCACAACCATCAAAATGTTGACCGGTCTTCTGTCTCCGACTTCCGGGCGCGCGGAGCTTCTCGGGATCGACTTCGCTCAGCGTCCCGTCGAGGTCAAACGCCAAATCGGCGTCGTTCCCGAAGGCATGGGCCTTTTCGAACGACTGACCGGCTCGGAATACCTTCAGTTTGTCGGCCGCATGTACGGGCTGGATGCCTCTACCACCCAGCGGCGCTCGGAAGAATTACTGGAGTTTATGCAGCTTGCGGATCGCCCTAAAACGCTGATTGCCGACTACTCTCACGGCATGCAGAAAAAACTGGCGTTGGCCGCCGCGGTGATCCATGGCCCCCGCATCCTTTTTTTGGATGAGCCGTTCGAGGGTGTGGACGCCCTCGCTGCCGGCGCTCTCAAAGCCTTACTCGGCCGAATGACTGAGCGCGGCGTCACCATCTTCCTCACTTCGCATGTGCTCGAAATCGTCGAACGGTTGTGCAGCCACGTCGCGATTATCGACCAGGGCCGCCTCGTGGCCCAGGGTTCCCTCGAGGAGCTTCGCGCGGGCATTCCGAGCGCTGTGGGAACGAAGACTACCCTCGAACAGATTTTCCTCTCGATTGTTGGCCACGATCCTTCCCAGCGCCCGCAACTCGAGGAACTCTCATGGCTGACCTGATCCTGGCCGCTGGCCCGAATCTTTTCCAGCAGATTCGCCTCATCGCGGGTCTACGCTTGCGTATTCTTCGTAACGGCTTGCGCGGAAAGAACAAGCAACTGGACATCCTGGGCACCGTCGTGGCGGCTTTTTTGGGCAGTTTGCTTATCCTCGGCCTTTCTTTCGCGTTCTTTTTTGGCGCGTACCAGTTCGTTGCGCTGGGTCGGCATCGCTGGCTGGGCCTGCTCTTCGCGGCCATCTTTGTTTTCTGGCAATTCATTCCCCTGTTTACCGCGGGTTTCGGTGCGGCTTTCGACTTTCGCAAAATGCTGCGGTTCCCGCTTAGCCTCTCAGCGTTCTATCTCGTCGGCCTCGCCTATGGTTTGTTTGATTTCTCTTCCATCGCCTGCACCTGCTGGCTGGTCGCGATGATCGCCGGTGCGACGGCCGCGAGTCCCGGCCTCTTTCCCGCCATGCTGCTCGTGTGTCTGCTTTTTCTGCAAATGAATCTTACACTGGAGCGCACCGTTGGCTCGTGGCTTGAGCGCATCCTGGCCCGCCGACGCGGTCGTGAGATTTTCTTCGCCCTGTTCTTTTTGCTCATCATTTCAGTACAGTTCATCTCTCCGCTCGTCCAGCGGTATGGCCGATCAGCGGCGCCTGGGATTACGATTGTCCTGCCCTACCTGAATGTATTTCCTCCTTCGCTCGCTGCCCGTGCCATCGCTGGCGCCTCCACTCATCGCTTCAACGAGGCTTTGCTTGGCTTAGCGGGGCTCGCTGCCTACGTTCTTTTTTTCAGCATATTTCTCTGGATGAGGTTAGCTGCGCAGTATCGCGGCGAAGAGTTAAGTGAAACTGCTGCCCCGCGAGCAATCCCTCGCCGAGTGGTCCCGTCCGCGCCGCGCCGCGATGCACTCAGCCTGCTCAGCCCCCAGGTCGCCGCTGTCCTTCGCAAGGAATTCCGCTATTTTACGCGCAATAGCTTCGCGTTCTTTCTCTTGATCATGCCGCTGGCGTTTGTGCTGCTTTTTTCAATGCAATTCGCCGGCCGGCATCCCACGGCGCTAAAGCATTCGCTGTCACCCGATCTGTTCTTTCCGGGCATGATGGGCTACCTCATCCTGATCTTGATGGCTCCCGCCTACAACTGCTTTGCCTTCGACGGGCGCGGCATCCAGACCTACTTCACCTCGCCGCTCAGTTTCCGGGAAGTCTTTCTGGGCAAGAATCTGATGCAGCTCGCCCTGAGCACTTTCGAATTGGCCCTGGCCATTTTTGCCTTCGCTTATATCGTTGGATTGCCTTCGTTGCCTGTTTTGTTCGCAACTCTCGCCGCGATGGTCTTCGTGATTTCGGGGCAACTCGCCATCGCCAACTGGTCCTCCCTAAGTTTTCCTCGTAAGTTGAATTTTGGCCAAATGCGTGGCCAGCGCCAGGCCGCCATGGCCGGCCTGGTCTCTTTTGCGACGCAACTTCTCCTGGGCGCCATCAGCGCCCCCATTCTGTTCCTGAGTCGCTGGACGCGCGAACCGTGGCTACCCGCCGAAGTCTTTACGTTTTTGGCCGCTGGAGCCATCGTGGGTTATTTCTCATCGCTCGACCCGCTGGCCCAATTCGCCGAAAGAAAAAAAGAGAGCCTGATCGAAGCACTCTCGAAGTAAATTCCCCTCCCACATCCGGCTGGCCGATTTCGGCCTCGCGCCTAGAGTCGAGCCCGCAACGCTTCGGCGTAACGTCCGGCAATCGCCTTCCAGGAAAAATGCTCTTGTTGTGCGCGGCGACTCCGTTCCGCCAGCGCGGCTCGATATTCCGCATCGGTCAGGACCTTCAGCAACGCCTCTCCCAAACCGCGCTGGTTCGTCGGATCCGCAAGAACCACTCCCGCTTCGGTTATGGGCGATGCCGTTTCCGGCCCCTCGAAAGCGATAATCGGCAACCCGCACGCGATTCCTGCGATGGCACTTCCGCGACGCGACGAAATCCCCGCGCGTACGAAGAGCAACACATCGGAATCACCCAGACGCTGGACAACCTCAGCTGCCGGCAAAATTCCAAGTGCTCGGACTTCCACTCCCGCATTCTCGGCGAAACTCGTCAATGCTTTGGCCGCACGTTCGGAATTTCTTCCCAGCACGACGATGCGAATCTTCTTCAACCCCGCCGCTATCACATGGACAGCTTCTGAAATCTTTGCGAGGTCCCATATGCCTCCCTGGCCTCCGGTGATTCCATAAACAGCGACCGTCGGCACTCGCGCAGCATCCTCTTGGCGGCGCGACCAGGCGCGTTCCGGTGCCGGCAGATTTGCTCCCACGGGAATGAAGCTCGTCGGCGTGGCTCGTTCTCCGATCCACGGAATTTTGCTTATCGGAATCGTGACGATCGCGAGGTCGCTGGCTCGCAACGCCTCGCTCATGACGTGAACCTGGGCTCGCTGCCGCAGCCTATCGATCGTACGACTCCCCGAAAATGGCAACGGGTCGTGATAAACCATCGCCGGCCGCGCCCCGGCGTTCCGCAACGCTCGCAGTACCCGCAGGAAACGCAGCGGAAATCCCCGCTCCGACCACGCCAGCGCGGTGTATTGCACCAAAATCCAACAGCCGCGCCAGTCCTTCGCCCGCTGTTCGAGCTCCCGCAGCGCTGCGGCCCAGCCTAACCCGGTCCACTCGACGCGTACGAGTTCAAGTGCGAAGTTCTCGCCTGCGAGTGCTGCTCCGAGGAATTGGCAGTACTCTTCCACTGCGTCCGTGGGCGCATCCCGGCGCCCGAGCAGCGCCACGCACTTCTCGATCATTGCGGCAGCGCCAGAACGTGATTTGTACCGCAGTCGGTGCAAGCGTATCCGGACTTCTCGAAGATCGTCGCGAGCAAACGTGCGTTTTCGGCGCTATGCATCTCGCACACAATTGTGGGACGCTTCGCTTTCAGCAGGTTCTGCGCTCCGCGGATTACTTCTACCTCGGCACCCTCGACATCGCACTTGATGACGTCGGGGGCGCGTTCAGTCTCCGCAAATTTGTCCAGAGCCAACGCCTGGACTTCGATAGTCTCAGTGCCCGCCGCCTCGACGACATGACCGAGGCCGCGGTCCGGTGAGTTCCCCGGATTGGTCCGTGCAAAGTACACGGTCTTCGCCTCGCTCCACACGGCTTTTTCCTCCACCCTGGCCCAGGAGAACTGATTGCGCGCCAAATGTTCCCGCAAGCGGTCGGCAATTTCCGGATCGGCCTCGAACGCCACTACGCGCCCTTTTTCTCCTACCAGCCGCGCCGCAATCAAGGAAAATAACCCAATGTTGGCACCCACATCGTAGAACGTCATGCCCGCTTTCAAGTGCTTCTGCAGGAGCTGCTGGACGTCTTCTTCGCCGGCGCCTTCGAAATAGCTTTTCCCGGTTCGCGGATTCAGATGGAGCCACAGTCCTTGAGCCGCTCCGCTCCGTACTTGCACCCAAGTCAACGCGTCTCGCGGCACGAGCTTTGCGCTCGCCCATCTCACACACGGTCCGATCAGCGGTAATCTTCTGAGCGCCGTGAACGGGGAACCGAATCGCAACAGCAACCGCGCCAGCTTTTCTCGCGGTGCCCCCACTCACTTCTCCACAACGAAACTTCCCATCACCAGCGCGTCCATCCCTGAGCTGAAGAAAGTCCGTATGGCGTCCGTCGGCGTATGCACAATTGCTTCTCCGCGCAAATTGAAAGAGGTATTCATGATCACGCCTACTCCCGTGCGTTTCTCGAATTCATCAATCAGGCGCCAGTAGAGCGGGTTGATCTCTTTCTCTACGGTCTGCGGTCGTGCGCTGCCGTCCACGTGCGTCACCGCTGGAATCAGCGTGCGCTTTTCGGGCTTTACCTGCGCCGTCACAATCATGAACGGCGAATCCGTCGCACTTTCCAGATAATCTGCCGCCGCTTCTTTCTTCATCGACGGCGCAAACGGCCTCCACCACTCGCGAAATTTCACCGCATTGTTGACCTTCGCATTCATCTCGGGATCGCGCGGATCCGCCAGAATCGATCGGCTCCCCAGCGCCCGTGGCCCAAACTCCATTCGCCCTTGATACCAGCCGAGAATCTTGCCCTGCGCCAGCATGTCGGCCGCCTTCGCCGCAACATCGCTCGCTCGTTCGTAGGGTAGCTTGTACGTTCGCAGCGCGCTTTCAATCGCTTCGTCGTTGAACGCTGGTCCCCAATAGCCGTGGCGCATAGCCCGGTTCGGCAGACGTCCTCCGTTATCCATGTGGGGCGCCAGCGCCGCCCCTAACGCGACTCCATCATCCGAAGCTGCCGGCTGTACAAAGAACCTCTCCACCAGACCGGACGCCAGAATTTTTCCGTTGGCTTTCGAATTCAGTGTGACTCCGCCCGCCAAGCAAACGTTGCGGTTTCGTGTCTTCTCCATGGCCAGCCGGACTACGCTGATCATCGCGGTTTCGCACGCCTCTTGCACTGCGTGCGCCACGTTCTTGTGCTGTTCGGTGATCTCGCTTTCCGGTACGCGGCGCGGTCCGAGGCGTTTTTCCATTTCCGCGAACGGGCCTGTTCCATTCGCCACCAACGCCCGCGCGTGAACCTTGTACGGTGCGGCTCCCGGCTCGATAAACGCTTGCAGGTCCACGCCCGGCTTGCCGTATGGCGCCAGCCCCATCACCTTCCATTCGTCGCTGTTACGCTGAAATCCCAGGTATTCCGTGAACTCGCTGTAGAAGTAGCCTACCGAATCGGGAAACGGTATCGTCAGCACATGTTCCAATCGCCCGTCATGTCCACGCCAGATAGACGTCGCCTCCCACGCCCCCCGTCCATCCATCACGACCACGGCCGCATCTGCAAATCCCGAATATGCGTACGCGCTGATCGCATGCGCCAGGTGATGCTCCACAAATCGCATCCGCGCTTTCGTCTCGCCAAAGTGCTGCGCGAACCGCTTGGCGCCGCCCTCCTGGTGCCACATGCTCAAAAAATGCAGTGTCGAATTCAGCCCGTTCGTATACGTCGCGGGCATCCGTCCGATGGCATAGCACTTCAAATCATGCCGGAACGCCGCTCCTGCTACCGGCCATCCGAAACACACTTCGTCCAAATCGCTCGCCTTAAGCGACGCAAAGTCCAGGCACGCGCGAATCGCGTTCACCGGGAATCGCGCGTCGTGCTTTAACCGGCTGATGCGTTCCTCGGCCACTGCAAACAGCAATTCGCCGTCGCGCACCAGACACGCCGCCGAATCGTGCATCTGCGAATAATTAATCCCCAGCGTGATCATGCCGTCTCTGCCAGCGCGGAAGATCGGCGAGCGCAATCGTTCAGTGCGCGCTCAAATATTTTCTCGATCTGCTCCGCGATGCGCGACCAGGTATACCTTCGCATGGTCTCTTGGCCTGCGCGGCCCAACCGCGCCCTCAGCTCGCCGGATTGGCACAATGTTTCGATGCTCGCGGCTAGTGCCTCCGCGTCCCCCGCCAGCACCAGCAAGCCGTTCACGTTATCTTCGACGACATCCGCCATCCCGCTCGTATTCGTTGTGACCACGGGCATCCCGGTCGCCATCGCCTCTAGCATCGTCAACGGCATTCCTTCCACCAGCGACGGAAACACAAACACTTCATGCTTAGCGTATAGATCGGTCATGTCCTCGCGCTTGACAAATGGAATGACCGTAACCCGTTCCCGTATTTCCGCGCGAAACATCTTTTTCACTTCAGCTTCTGTTGCCGAGCATCCCGCCACCGTCAAGCGCAGCGCTGGATTTTTCGCGGCCACGATCGCAAATGCGTCCGCCAGGTAATACACGCCCTTGCGATCCAGCCACGAGCCGACAAAAAGCAATCTGCTTGCTGCCTCCGCATACGCCCGCGAAATAAAAAATCGCTCTTCTGTTCCGTTCGGCACGTACCAGAATCTTCCTGGTTCGCGCTTGTATTTCAGCTCCGCGCAAATCCACGCCTCGCGGTTCGCCACCACTCCATAGTCCGCGGTCTGTATCGCTTGGTCGTACATCCGCTGATGATAGACGCGGTGCCAAAACCGGTTTCTCCATCTAAAATTCCACGCGCGCCTCTTGCGCTCCTCCAGTTTCATCATCTCAACGTAGCGTTCTTCGCTACCCTGCATCGTCAAGACATACGGCGGGCCGCTGGCTCCGCCATGGCTTTGCCGCCATTTGCCGTAGACACCTCCCCACGGCGCGTGCACATTGGCCACATCAAATCGTTTCGGCTCGGCCCGCAGTTTCCGCGCCACCTCTTTCGCGAACCGCAGCGCCTCAAACCGCTTCCATTTTCCAGGCTCCGGCAGCAGATCCTCCAAAAACCAGCACTCCACTTGGTGCCCGCGCTTCTGCAATTCCGCGGCATGATTTAGCACCACGCCCGCCGCTCCCGCTTCCTTTTGTCGCGGCACTCCAATCGCGATCACAATCCGCAAGGCACAAACGCCTTTCTCTGCGAACCTGGCTTCGTCTTTCGTCGTACTGCGAAACTCATGGTTTCACCGCGATGCGGCCAGTGTAATCGATCCTGTTGAGCAACAAGGGTATGCGCTTCTCGGCGAAGTACTCGTCGCAGGCCTGCCGGGACCCCAACCAGTGCCCGTAGTCATCAATGATGATCACCCCCGCTTGCGCCAGCCGAGGATACAGATGCTCTAATTCGTGTTTCGTGGACTCGTACCAATCCGTGTCCAGCCGGAGCAACGCTATCGCCGCAGGCGCGGAACCCGGCACTGTGTCTTCAACCTTTCCTCGAATAAAGTGAATCTTCTCCTTCGGGTACCCCGTGTCGTAAAGCACCTTCCTCACGTCATCCAGTGGTGCATTCGCGCAGCGGTAGCCCGGATCGATCTTCATCACCTCGTTGGCCTTTTTTCCCGAGTAGTCAACATCCGCCGCCGTGGGTTCCGACATGCCCTCAAACGTGTCGAACAAATACAAATCGCGCGTCACGTCTTTCATCTGCAGGAGCGCCCTTGCCGCAGCGGCCATGCTGCCTCCTTTCCAGACGCCGCACTCCACGATAGCTCCCGGAATCACATTTTTGCTGATGTAGCGCACGGCATGAATCAACGCGTAGATTCTCTCTGGGCCTGTCAATGTCCACGGCCGGACCGCCTCAACAATCTCCGCTTCGTCATCCTGGAAATCGGAAGGACGTATCGACTCTCGCGGTGGAAAGTGGATGATGTCGAGTCCGAACATCCTGAAGAACGCATGAATCAGGCCTTTAATCACGATCCCGCACGCTTTCCTTTTCGATGTGCTGCACTGTCGGGATCGGAAGCCAGCGCTGTCGCGCCCGCCGATAGAGCCCGCTTCTGGTAACCGCTCTGTGCACCGCGTAGAAACGCTTCGGCGTGGTCAGCAAGGCTCCCAACAAGCTTAGGCACTTGAACGCACGATGAGACAGCGGTGCTTCAGAATGGGTAATTCGGTAGAGACCCCATTCCGTTCTTACCGTCTCCCAGGGCCATCCCCCGTCCAGCAAAAGCCTCAATTGATCCGTGCTCGCCGCAGTGTACCCGAGTACGGTCCGGATCACTTCCTTCTCCAAACCGAGCTCGGCGAGTTTTTCCGGAATACACCGGACGAGCACCACGAGTGAGTTGTATTTGTGCCGTAGCTTCTGCGGATCGTACGGGTCCGCCAACAGGAACTGGTTCCCGTCGTGCAGCCGATAGTAAGTCAGCGCTCTCTGTAGGATCTGCGCCTCGGACATCGCAGCCGCCAACGTAAATAAATACTCGTCGGCCTGAATCTGGATCGCCTCCGGGACGGCTCCGATTTGCCGAAGCAGGCTGCTTCTAATCGTCATTCGACTAGTTCCCAGGAACGAGCCCCGCCTGCGAAAAAGCTTCCCGCCCTCGACCGTCTTGGCACGAAACCTAAATCCCTCTCGCAGAATCTCGGGTTGTTCGTTTCCGTCTCGTCCGACGATGATGATTCCGTGCCCAACGATCCCCACGGTCGCATCATCAGCCATCGCCTGTACCACGCTCGTCAGCTTCTCTTTCGCCCACCAATCGTCTCCATCCAAAAACGCGACAATCTCTCCCCTGCACTCGGGAATTCCCGCGTTAAACGCCGACGCCTGCCCGCCATTTTCCTTCCGCAGGATGCGAATTCCGGGCGCAAACTTCTTCAGAATTTCCGGAGTCCGATCGGTCGACCCGTCGTCCACTACCAGGATCTCCCGCTCGGCAGCAGGGAAATCCTGCTCCAACACGCTGACCACGGCTTCTTCGATGAAGCGCTCATGGTTGAACGTGTCGATCAATACGCTGGCAAAAGGTCTTGTCATCTGCAAGCAACTCTTCCGCGGGTTTTCATCGTCGCAAGCCTCGCGGAAGACTGGATTTAGTACATCCAGTCTACGCCAGGTTTACTCACTTCAGTTGTCGGGACTAAATTCCTGGAAACGATCTCTATACCGCCCGCGTACGCGCTTTCCGTCCCATCTCTTCGTCAAACCACGCAATCGTCTGACGCATTCCATCGCGGAGTTTTGTCTTCGCCCGCCAACCAAATTCTGCTGCCGCCCGCGATGTATCCAGGCATCGTCGCGGCTGCCCATCGGGCTTGGTCGCGTCCCATTTTACGGCGCCCTCGAACCCCACCAACCGGCAGGTCAGCTCCACCAAATCTCGAATGCTGATCTCTTCTCCCGAACCCAGGTTCACTTGCTCCGGCTTTTTGTATTTCTCTGCCGCTGCCACAATCCCTTCCGCCGCGTCCTCCACGTACAAAAATTCCCGTGTCGCGCTTCCCGTTCCCCAGGCCGTGATTTCTGCCGCTTGCGCCTGCTTCCCCTCCCAGCATTTCCGGATCAGCGCGGGAATCACGTGCGAACTCTCCAGGTCAAAATTGTCCCGCGGACCGTAGAGATTCACCGGCGTCAGATAAATTCCATTGAACCCATACTGCTGCCGGTACGCCTGCAATTGCACCAACAGCATTTTCTTGGCTAACCCGTACGGCGCATTCGTCTCTTCGGGATATCCGTTCCAGAAATCTTTTTCGTGAAACGGCACGGGCGTGAACTTCGGATACGAACAAATCGTTCCCGCACAAACGAACTTCTCCAGGCCCGCGATCCGCGCCGCTTCAATCGCATTTATTCCCATCGTGGCGTTGTCGTAGAAAAAACGTCCGGGATTCGCGCGGTTGGCCCCGATTCCTCCCACCACCGCCGCCAAGTGAATGAAAATGTCCGGTCGCTCATCCTTGAACAGCCGCAGCGCTTCAGACTTTTCCCGCAGATCGTACTCTTTGCTGCGCGGCGTGCGGACTGATCCGCATCCCGCCGCCCTTAACTTCTCTACAACAAACGAACCCAGGAACCCGTTGCCACCGCTGATCACTACGCGCCGTTTGTCCCAGAAACTCATTGCTCTTCTCTTCCACCGCTCTCTCGGCCAACGCTCGCAATCGCTAGCTATCCAATCCCCTGGTTACCAGCGGCCTTCCGCTCTCAGCTGCAAGCGGCAACCGCCTGCGAATCGAAGACTTCCTCAGACTCGGTCGCTAGTGCTGCGTCGCTTGTCCCTCGACTGCCTGCATCACCCGCGTCACTGAGTTTTGCCAGTGATTCCAGTGGCTGAATTTCGTTTCCAAAATTGTCCGCCCTCGTCCTCGCGGCTCCAATCCCGCCCCTTCCATATCCGCGTCCACCATGATTGCCACGAGTTCCGCGAATCCCACTCGCGTCTGCCAGCCCAGTTGCTCCCGCGCTTTCCTCGTATCCGCGATCAAGCAATCCACTTCCAGCGGCCGCTTGTAGCGATCCGACGTCTTCACATACTTCCGCCAATCGAGCCCCACGTACGCAAAAGCCTCCTCCACGAACTCCCGCACCGAATGCGTCTCGCCCGTCCCGATCACGATGTCGTCCGACTTGTCCTGTTGCAGCATTTTCCAGATCGCTTCCACGTATTCCGGGGCGTAGCCCCAATCGCGCTTCGCTTCGAGATTCCCCAGATAGAGCGTGTCTTGCTTGCCTGCCAGGATCGCCGCCACTGCGCGGGTGATCTTTCTCGTCACGAACGTTTCACCGCGCCGCGGGCTTTCGTGATTGAACAAAATCCCGTTGCTCGCGAACATTCCATACCCTTCGCGATAAATCCGCGTCATCCAGTAAGCGTAAACTTTGGCCGCCGCGTAGGGGCTCCGCGGCTCGAGGTCTGTGGTCTCGCTCTGCGGTGGCTTGGCCGCTCCGAACATCTCTGAACTGGAAGCCTGATAAAACCGCGTCTTGCAGCCTGCGCGCCGGATCGCCTCCAACAGGCGCATCGTTCCCAGTCCCGTGATATCCCCGGTAAATTCCGGAATATCGAAGCTCACCCGCACGTGGCTTTGCGCCGCCAGGTGATATAACTCGTCCGGCGCAAAATTATAGATCAGGCTGAGCATCCATTCGGTGCTCGACAAGTCCCCATGATGCAGAAACAGGCGCGTACTCGGCTGATTCGGATCCTCATAGATGTGATCGATCCGCTTCGTGTTGAACGTGCTCGCGCGCCGGATAATCCCGTGCACCTCGTAACCCTTCGAGAGCAGCAGCTCCGCCAGATACGAGCCATCCTGGCCCGTGATTCCCGTGATCAATGCTCGTTTCATCGCTCTAGTCGTTCGTTTCCACGCGGTCTTCTACGCCCGCGTCTTCCCGAATTAGTGCCTGCATTGTGCGAAGTACCAGCCTAGCGGGAAATCCGAAAGAAGTCGCTCCCCAAGTCGCGGCCGCGACGTAAGGATTAATCGCCCGGCGCATCATGCGCTAAGTTCCCGGACCGCCACCACGACACGGCACCGCAAAATGCGGTAAGCGCTCCGCGGATCTTCGAGAAGCTCGATTCGATCTCTGCCACTTTCAGCCCCGAAGTGCCGCGCCAGCTTTTCTTATTTCGCTCGGCGCTCGTCGATTAAGCTCAGGAATTCTTCGGCTCGTTCCCTCGGCAGGGCCACCAGGTTCGCGTCATACTCCTGATTGTCCGCGCTCACCGGATATAAGCCTCCCGTTTCTCCTACGCAGAACCACTCGTAGTTCCAACTTGCCAGCAGTCTCGTAATTTCCCGAGCAGCGTAACCCCAACTACGCGTGCGCAGGTCCTGCACTTCCGCGAGAATCGCCGGGCGCCGTGTTCTCTGCAGAAGTTCGCGAGCCCCCTGCAGCACCGCCAGTTCTGCTCCTTCCGCATCCAGCTTGATGAAGTCCACCACCCGTATTCCCCGCTCCGCAAGCGCTTCGTCCAATCGGCAGACGTTCACCCGGACCTTCTCCGTTTTCTCTGGAACTGCCGGCGGCCGCAAACTGTTCCCCCAATCGCGAAAGCCTCGCACCAGAAAAAAATCGGCTTCGCCGTTCGCATCCGCCACTGCCCGCTCGTCGACTTCCACATTGCTGAAGCCGTTTACGCGCAGATGTCGCTGCAGGCGTCGGCGTTCTCGTGGTGATGGCTCAAACGCGATCACTCGGCCACGCCGGCCAACCAGTTTCGCGGCCAGCAGGCTGTACAAACCGTGATGCGCTCCAATGTCCACCACCGTCATCCCCGGCCGCAGCAGCCGGCTTGCCAGATGCAGCTCCGCATCTTCGAATTTGTCGTACATCAGCTCGTGATCGAGTGCGCCCTTTTCCGCCAGCCACCACGCGCCCATCGGCAGCCGCAATGGAATCGGCATTTCGGGCCAGATGTGTCGCGCCCGGAGCGCCATCGTGATGTACTGTCGCCGCCGCGAACTGGCTAGGAACCTCGCGATCCGCCACGAAAGATTCGGACGCCCCGCTTGGTTTCTCTTCCAGGGATCTTCCGTCTCGCGTGGCTCGGGGCAGAGCCGGAATCCGGAAATATCCAGCGGCGCTGTCGAAGCCAGCAGTACCGTTCGCCTCCGGGCGTGCTCCGGTGTGTCCCGGAAGTCTGCATGATTGGGCAGTGGCGCTACGCGATAAACTGCCAAGAATCCAGCTCGGTAGAGCATTTTCACCAGGCCGCCTTCACTCGGATACCACGCCACATCAGTCAAGCTCTGGTCGTCCTCACGCGGCTCCTCGCGCAGCAGCAGCGCCGGTTTTTCGTCCGGAATGCACATGCTCTCCAGCAGCAGGCACCTCTCGGTGAGGCCGCGCAAATGCCGTATCGCCAGCAGCGGATTTTCCAGGTGATACAGCAGTCCGCAGCACAACACAAAATCGAATCGCCCCAGTTCCAGGATGCTGCCATGCTGGATATCGGCAGTTGCAAACGCCAAGTCCGGGAAACGCTTTTGCGCTTCCATGATATTTTCCGCGCGTCCGTCGAAAGCGCAAACGTGCAACCCGCACTCTGCCAACGTTTGGGCGAAGAAACCGACTCCGCATCCTGCATCCAGCGCGCTTGCGAGCGGAAACACACCATTCAACTTCTCCACCACGCGACGGATCGTTTCCGCGCGCGCGGCAATCAGAGCGCGATACCGGCGTTGGTCAAACGGCGTCAACTTTAGGGTTAGTTTGGCAACCGGACTGGCTGGGGGAACGTTCGCGATTGAAAACAAGTCCTTGCTGACGGACATGTGGCGGACTCCATGGCGGCGCTTCCCTAATTTCTCGCTGGGACGGCCGGCGAGCGCTCAGTCGGGTCCGTCGGCCCTCGGGCGACAGCCGGCCAAGCCGTCTGCACGGCGCACTGTTGCAGAATAACGCTTCGGATATCCGTGCATAGTTATATGTATAGTAATCACACCATGAGGGAAAAGCAAGGGAAATCTCCTTGCCGTTAGGCTGCCAGAAAAGCGCTTCGGGCGTACCCCGCCTGGCTCCTAGCGCCCGCTGCGGCTCCGCGCGACCCAGCCGTCCGAGCCTTCCACAATCACGGGCGTCCAATCCGGCCCCGGCAAATGGTACAAACCGCGCATCGCCACGCGCTGCCAGACTCCGCGGAGTTTGGGGATGGGCTTGACCGCCCGATCGAGCCATCGAAACGTTTTGATCAGGGCGCTCCAGGGCGCTTGTTGCAATTCGCGCACCACTACCTCATCGCAGTTTCGGTCATAGCCGCTCAGATCGGCGGCGCTTAGCGCGTCATCATGGGCGCGGTACCCGCCAATTAACGCGTCTACTGTGTACAGCTTCGCATAACGGAAAAATCGGGCCCACAATTCGAAATCGCCTTCCGCCCGATACGCCGTGCTCAATGTTCCCCCGGCGCGCTCCCACAGACTGCGCCGCCAATACGTCGATTCCTGCTGGATGTACTTGTTGGCTCCCGCCAGGAACCGCACGCGGGACCAGTGCGGCGGCGGCCACACATTCACAGTCATTCCGGAAGAGCTGAATTTCGTGGGCCGCCCCGTGAGCCACTCGATGCCGGGAAATGCTCCGAGCACGCTGCCGACCACCAATAGGCCGTTCAGTTGCAGCATATCGCTCGCATTCAGCCAGCCCATGATTTCACCAGTAGATCGCGCAAACCCTTTATTCAACGCATCGAACAGCCCCTGATCCGGTTCGCTGGTCGAGTACGAAATGTGCGCTTCGTATTTTCTGATGATCTCCAGTGTTCCATCGGTCGAGCCGCCGTCGATCACGATGTATTCCAGATTCGGATAGTTCTGACTAATGACCGAGCGGAGGGTGGCTTCGAGATATTTTTCCCCGTTGCGTACGGCGGTCACGATGCTGATGCGCGGCCAGGGCCCAGGTGCGTCCAGGCGCCGCAACTCGGGAGCCGTGTATTTGCGTTTTGCCATGCGGCTGCCCTCCAGCAGGAAGGTTGCGGAGTATATCCCTAGTTTTAGTTAATTACAATGCTATCTTTGGCGGCTGGTTTGGCCGCACGATGCTTCGCGAGCCGCGAGAAGAAAAGAACAATGCTGCGCGGGCAAACTTCGAAAAACAAGAGACGGGCACGTTCGTCGCCCATTCGAACAGGAACGCTGCGGAAGCGCGCTAGCGAGCCAGGACGGTTTGTGCTGCTGCGTGTTTGGTGGTCTCGCCAAACCCCAGGCGTACGTAACGGAGGCCGTCCACGTTGGTGAGATGACCGAGCGCTCGCCAGCAATCCACCACAACGCGCGGAGCGTCCTTACGCGTCCACGCTGGCGCGGGAATTTTGCTGAATTCCTGCCACGGCGTGGCCAGCACCACAACGCCGGCTTGCACGATGCAGTCTTCCGCGCTCTTGGCGACCTTTGCGCCTTTGCAGGCGCTGGCGACGCGGGGCGCATCCGCCAGAGGATCGAACACTACAACGGGTAGGTCGGCGGCGACCAGGTGCTGCGCGAGCAGCAGGCCGAAGGCTTCTTCCACCACGTCGGTGTTTGGTTTGTAGGTCAAGCCGAGAATGCCGATCGTTTCGTTGCCAGTGCGCTCGGCTTGGACGAGTTCGGCGACTGATTTGATTTGGGCGCGATTGAATTTGTCCGTGGCTTCGGCGAGACCGGAGGATGCGCCGACGCGGGAGGCGAGGGCGGCGAGGGCACGGTTGTCGCGCGGAAAGCATGGGCCGCCGTAGCTGACTGCGCCTTTCAGGTATTTCGCTCCGATGCGCGTGTCTAAGCCGAGGGCGTCGGTCACCACGTTGACGTCCGCGCCGGGAAGCTTTTCGCAGAGGCGGGCCAGCATATTCGCATAGCTTATTTTTGTCGTGATATACGTGTTCACTGCCAATTTCGTGACTTCGGCGTTGATAAAATTCATACGCGCCATGGGCGGCGCGTTTTTACAGATTTGCTGGTACAGCGCCGCTAGCTCGTCGCCGGCGCGCGGATCGGACTCGCCGATGAGCAGAAAATCGGGATTGTAGAAGTCGCGAATCACCGTGCCCAGCGCGATGAATTCCGGGCTGTAGCAGAGTCCGAAGTCTTTGCCGCACTTTTTGCCGCTGGAACGCTCGAGGGCGTCTTTCACGACGCCGCCCGTTGAGCCAGGCATTACGGTGCTGGTCAGCACGACGAGGTGATATTCCTTTTTCGTGCCGATGGCGCGGCCGATCGCTTCGCAAGTCGGCAGCACGTATTGCAGCGAGAAGCCGCCGCCTTCTTCGCTCGGCGTGGCCACCACGACAAACGTTGCCGAGGACTGATGCACCGCCTCCGCGGTGTTCGTGGTCGCTTCCAGATTACTGCCGGCTTCTCCGATGAGTTCCGACAGGCCCGGCTCTTTTACGGGCGCGACGCCGCGCTTGATGCAATCGACTTTTTGTGGATTCAGATCCACACCGGTCACGCGAAAACCGCGCGCGCCGATGCACGCCACCATGGGCGCGCCCAGCTTCCCAAGCCCAATCACCGAAACGTGCTTCACGCATTTCTCCCTTTTTTGAATTCGTGTCGCGAGAGACCCGCACCAGAGTAATCGAAGGGACGAAAAATCGGATGCAATTTCTGAAACGTGTTGTCCAGGCGCGGCAAAGATGCGCGGCGACACCCTCTTTAGGATGCGCTGCCGCCACTTCCTGAAGCTGCGCCAAGGTCTGCCTAGCGCCGCGGAGCACAGTTCGCTAGGCGCGGGCGCCGCGGCTCAGGCCGAGGCGTTTTCTTATTTTATGGGTGCGGTGAACAAATATATTCCAGAAAAACGTCCGCATAGCTTCCGCTTGTTTCCGGAAGACAACTCTTCGGACTTCGCCGCTTTCGGTCATAACGTGCGTAGCGCTGAGAATCGTATACGCGTGCTGGCGCTCACCATAGAGCGCCAGATTTTCCTCGGCTTCTGGACCGCCATAGGTGCCGAAATTCCGGCCGCCCGCCACGTGGCTGTAGTCGTGGTTCTGGTGCGCGATCGGAGAATACGCGGTCATATCGATGACCGGCAAATGCTGTTCCCGCGCGTACTTGATGAACCACTGGTCGAACCAGACCCGACCAATGGCGAGCGGCGGAACGTCGCGATAGACGCCGCGTGGAAAGGCGAAGAAGTCGATGCCGGTGTGCGTCTCGAGCCGGCCTTCGCGGCGCAGACGTTCCTGCAATTGCCCCTGCCAGCCGGAGGCGAACTCGAGCGGTTGCGTGATGTCGAGATTGGTGCGCCGGCCGACGGCGAGAAATTTTGGAAAGCGCGCGCGGACTTTGGCGATGCCGTCGGCGAATCGCTGGAGCAGGATGATGTCCGCATTGACGTAGGCGAGTATGTCGTCCGAGGAGTTTTTTTCCGCTTGGGCCAGAATGTCGGGAAGGAGGGGAGTGCCGTGGCGGTTGCGGGCCACCTCGGGAAGATGGGTAACGCCCAGTTCGCGCGCGGCTTCGGCGGTGCCTTCCTCGGCGCCGAACAGCATGATTTGCGGACGCGGGCAAAGTCTGGTCCAACTGGCGACGGCGTTGCGCTGGATGACGGCGATGTGGCCGCGAAAGGGTTTGGCGGTCGTGCAGATCGTTAGCATGGGCACCGCCGGGGCATTGCTGCTGAGCCGGAAACCCGCATTCTTAGCCGAGTGAATAGTGAATAGTGAATAGCCAATAACAAGCTAATTCTCTGGGGCGCCGACCCAACGACCCTGAGACAAATCGTAACGGATCACGGGGGCGGCGTCACGGCCGAGCCAGCGAGCCGCGGGCTGTTCGCCCAGTTTCCACCAGAGATAACGCACGCCGGGGACGCGTTTCATTGCCGCGTTCACGGCGCGAAACGTTTTCAGGAAACGGCGTTCGGGCGCGTGGCGGAGTTCGGCAGCCAGGATTTCGTTGTGAATGCGGTGGCAGGCGGAGAGATCCTGCAAAGCCATGGAAGCATCGTGCATGCGGAACCCGCCGATGAGGGCGTCCACGGGATAAACCCGGGCGTGGCGAAAAAATCGCACCCAAAGCTCAAAGTCGCTGGCGTTGCGGCGCGAAGCGTCCACATGGCTGCCGGCGCGGTCCCAGAGGCTGCGGCGCCAGTAGGTGGACTCCTGCTGGAGGTAGCGGTTGAAGCCGGCGAGAAAGCCGAGGCGAGTCCAGCGGGGCGTGCCGTCCACGTTGATGGTGAGGCCGTTTTCGTTGAAATGGGTGGGGCGGCCGGTGATCCATTCGACTTTGGGAAAAGCGCGGAAGACTTCGCCGACGACTTTGAGGCCGCCGGGATGGAGCTTGTCGGTGGCGCTGATCCAGCCCATGACTTCGCCGGAGGAGCGAGCGAAGCCTTTGTTGAGGGCGTCGTACATGCCTTTATCGGGTTCGCTGAGCCAGGCGGTGAGGTGCGGTTCGTATTTGCGGATAATGTCGAGCGTGTTGTCGGTCGAACCGCCGTCAATGATGAAGTATTCGAGGTTGGGATATTTCTGCGCGAGGACGGATTCGATGGTTTGTTCGATGTAGCGGCCGGAATTGAAGACGGGGGTGACGAGGGAGATGCGAGGCCAATCCTGCGGCTGCGGGGCAGCGGGCGGGGCGGCGGCTGGTTCGGTGAGAACCTGTCTCATAAGTTCATTCTAAGGACGAACGGCTCAGTGGCTAAAGGCATTTTGCCAACCCGTGATTGTGGGAACTAAACAAGCTGTGGCGATTCGTGAAAGCGCACCGCAGCGGCTAAAGCCGTCTGGATTTTTTTCTGCCGTATGGCACGACTAAAGTCGTGCCCTCCCATCAGGTTGCAATTCAAGGGAGTAGCGGCGCGCCGGTAGGCTCCGGCTTGACAGCCAGGGCGGGCAGGCGACGTTGGCCGAAAATGTAGAAGCGGAAGTCGCAACGCTCGCAGCGATAAGGATAGAGCACTAGAATTCTGGCCAGAATCATCTCGAAAGCGCCGTGCCGGCGAGAGCGGTAAATGGAAGAACCGTTGCAACTGGGGCAGCAGGTGATGCTGTGAAGTGCACCGAAACAAAACTTTGGCAGACTGAACATGACTTCCCCTCGGGCCGGAATAGATACTCTAGCGTGTTTGGCGGGGGCTTGGCCAGCAAGATGGTCGAAAAGTTCGCTCCATATAGCACAGGCACTCCTGCCTGTGCAGCGTTTACACCGGCCCCCGCTTGCAGAGCCATCGAGGTTTTCTTACACCGCACAGGCAGGAGTGCCCTTCGAGGCTCAGGACAAGCCTGTGCTACTTAGGGGCACGGTAGAGGAGGTCGAACCAGTTGAAGTCGCCATTGTGAAATTCCTGGTAGAGGACGACGTCGAATTTGGCGGGGGCAAGCATGTGAAGGAGCTTGGGAAGGTCGTACCATTCGCACCAGGGAGTTTTGCCAGGATCGGTGTGTTCGCCCCATTTGCTGAAGGGCATGCGGCCCTCACGAATCCAGCGGCTGCGAGGATAGGCAAGCTGGAGCCAGCGGCCGCCGATTTTCAGGTGCCGCACGAGTTCCTGATATTCGGGTTGCATGACGTGCTCCGGCGCGTTGTGGAGCGAGCCCATAGCCATGATGGCGTCGTAGTCGGTGTCGAGAGGCTTGAGGGAATGCAGGTCTTGGAAGAGGACAAATTTCGCGTCGACGAGGCCCAAAATTTTACATAGCCGCGCGAGGACTTGCAGGTTGGTTTCGACGAGGTCGACGAAGGTGAGGCGAGCGCCGTGCTGGGCGAAGGTGATGCTGTCCACTCCGAAGCCGGCGCCGATGTCCATGACTTTTTTGCCGCGCATGCTATCGGCATAGAGGGCGTGATACCAGCCGCGGTGCTCCCATTCGGGGCCCGTGGTGATGTCGGCGCGGGCTTTTTCCCACTCGGCGAGCAGAGCATCGTCGGAAAGCGCGAGCAGGCGATTGGTGCTGACGAATTCAGTGTGCGTGGTGGGAACGGCTTCCCAGCGTTTGCGGAGAGTGTCGTAGGGTTTGTTCCAAGCGGCGTCTTTGGCCTGTTCGGGCCGGCCGTTCTTGCGGAAGTTTTTTAGTTCTTTGAGGTAGGCGACTAAACCCATGCGTTTCGCTCTCGGTCGATTCAGCGCTCCGTGCCTTGCTTGGTGTTCGCGGTTACAGCGGGATTTTCTGTGGGGCGAGCCAAAAGATTCTTGATCCGCGCGGTGCGCACCCAAAGTTTGCGCAAAGGCGTTGCCCAAGAGTCGATCTCGCCGTGCACCGGGCGAATTGGCTCTGTTGCGAGCACTAGATTGGACATATTC